>Ga0316197_10000039_pt1 | contig 120865 bp, 89 predicted proteins | sample OudBiesiAoxic_MG_FD_204939 | JGI IMG/M metagenome (GOLD analysis project Ga0316197, IMG submission 204939) | Coastal sediment microbial communities from Oude Bieten Haven, Netherlands - site A oxic | ecosystem: Environmental > Aquatic > Marine > Coastal > Sediment | place: Netherlands...
CGCCCACTTCAGTTTCCGGATCACGAAATAAGTGAGGAGCAAGCTTGTCATTCCTAAAAAGGTTAGAAATATATTAAATGAGCCTAATATGTAGGGATCTATGTGAGTAAAGCTTCTCGTTTCAATTACGCCGCCGGGTATCAAAATACTCAACAACACAAAAGAGATAAGTAACAATGTTGCGGTTAAGTATTTAATTTTATCATACATAGTTTTAGCGCACATAGGTTTAGTAAGCTCCCGATTGAATATCACGCTTCGTTAACTGGCGCCTAGAATAGTACTATTTTTGCTGGCTTTCGTTTGTTGACAAAGACAGCAACAGCCATTTTGCGTCCATTTAAGTCACTTGTTGGAAAATGTGTAAGTGGAATACCACTGATTAACACGACATTCCCCGAAAACGCACCAACAGCTGATTCAATGAGCAACCCGCTTGCGCGTGAGGGCTATCCCTAAAATTATTAATAACATCGCCGCTAGGCTATGCCATTCAATGACTTCGCCCAAAAGAAGCGCACCAGTAAAATACGCCACGACAGGGATCACGTAATTAATGTACGAAAGGAACGTAGGGCCTGCCGTGCCGATAACTGCAAACAACAGAATAGTGGCATACGCAGTTGGGCCGATACCTAACCACAACACGGACAACGTAGCTTTTAAAGAATAGTTTTGCTGCCACGGTAAATCTTGCCAAAGCCACAATGGTACTATCACGATGCTGGAAATAATCATCACACCAGCCGACTTTACAACAGGGTTATAGGAGGGTAATCGCCTTACCAAAATAGTATTGATCGCATAACTAAAAGTGGCGAGTAAAATCAATAGACCACTCATTAAGTTACTGTGAGTTCCTACTAATGAAGGCCAAAGCACAATCACCACGCCAGTGATACCTAGCACAAAACCAAATATTTTAAAGCGATTGAGACGTTCCCCCAACACAAAATAATGTGCCAAAATCATTGTCGCCAGCGGCATAAATGCCATCAACAATCCCGCAATTCCCGAGCTAATATCCTTCTGACCTGTAGAGATCAGAAGAAATGGCAATAAGTTACCCATAATACCCAGCAACAAAAATATCGCCCAAGCCAACGGCTCCACAGGCAAACGCCACCCCTTAGCATACATAAACAGCGTTAGAATAATCGCAGCAATCAACACTCTAAGAGAAACGATACCTACAGGGCTAAAGCTTTGCAGTGAGACAGCGGTAAACATAAAGGATGTCCCCCACAGCAGAATAAGTAACAGCAGGGAAAGCCAGTCTTTAACAGTAGGTGTATAGTTGTGAGTCATATATCTGATCCAATTAGCATTATTACTGGAGAGTTTAACCGACAACCTCCTACATTTTTGATGCTTTAAAGTTTAAATGCCTTCTAACGCCGTACAGAGGAACTGGTAATAGTTGGCTAAAATAAGCGACGAAGGGGAAAAATCAACCATTTTGTCATTGTTTAATAGCATGTTATACGTATTTTGAACCACACAATACATTTATCGATTCGCTGATAAAGGGGTGTAAGTGTTTTAGTTTTATTTCTTTATTGTTTGATAGAGCATATAGGAAGTTAGAAAGTTGATAATGGCTAGTATCAGCAATAGTTCCAACATGAGTTCTTATTTTGAGATTAGAGTTGTTTAATGTATCTATATCTTTCCACCACTCAGCTTCATGTTTCCAATAATTAGCTGCAGAATCTATTGCTTTAATATAAGAAATACCTGAGTTATGACGCGGCCCTAACTTATAGGCTTTATCTTTGTCTATACCCGAAAAAGTCGCTGCTTCAGCTAGATATTGTTGTGCTGCTACTAAGCCAATACCAACATAATATTCTGATTGATCAAATAAACCATCTGAATCGGGATCTGCTGAATTATTAATTGCGCATTCTATTTCAGTTAGCTTCAGATCAAGAATTTCGAAAAGTTCATCCAATCTGGAAAAAGATTTTATTATATTCATCGTTGTATTGTGCACTCCATGAGACCTATACGCATAACGAGGCTGTAGGATTTCTCATTTTAGCCTAATTATTATAAATAAAAATGACAGTAGCTTACATTTACTTGAGATTAAATAGATTATTTTATTTTTATTAACTAATTGATTAAATTGGGTCATAGATAGGATTATAAGGCTAACACTGAGGCATTTTTTGAGTTTAGAAGCACCAAGGTCAAACCCCAATTGAGTCAAAGGTCTAAAAGGCATAATGTATCTCATCATGGCGTCCCCCATTAGGGCCACCGCTTGAGGTTGTCCAACACCCAGATAAGGTGCCGGCTGTGCTGCACCAATTCTTGTTTTTTATAACGTACTCACTCTGGAATAAAATTAGCTTCTGGCCATATTTCATTTATTTCATCTGCTTGCTGCTGTGCAGTAAAACGTTCCCAAACGATACCGTTTACATCAGTATCTTGGCTAAACTCTTCTGCTGATGAGTCTTCCCAACCTAAATGACGTAATTCTCCAGTCTTACAGGTTGAATCTTGCCTGACTGATAAATTAAGTGACTCAGTTCTCCATAAGGCATATTCATTTAATACAAATGAGCATGGCTCCACGCCTAAACGAATAGTGTAATCTTTGATAGTTTCTTTGATATTATGTGTAGCAATTGCTATATGTAATTTATTCACAAAACCTCCTTGTGCTATATGGCGCCGACTTTAAGGGCTTGTTAAGTTTGCTGTTACGACAAGCCGTAAAACTTGCTAATACCTGTACCTAAGACATTAGCAGCGGTAGCCAAAGAAATAGCCCAACTTCCGTTCACAGCTTTAGAACACATGTGACCAATCCACGAACTTACATTAGAACCAATTTGAGCTGTAGCACTAATAGGCCCATCACTGTCTATTGCATCCTTTAATTCTGCGATATCATTTTCTGGAACATTATGCTTAGACAAATATTTGATTAGCTCTTCAAAATTATTTGACTCACTAATGGTCATTTCTAAATTTTGGGTAAGCTCACTGTCAGTAACATCACCTAAAACACCTTGAAAGTTCTTTATATTTATATTTGTACTCATATGTGCCTTTTTAACTTCTTCATTACTGAAGCTAAGCCCTTCGCCAGTTACCCCTTCTTGTTCTAATTTTAGAGCCCATTGCAAAATAGTATTACGAACATTATCAACAACAGGAACCAATGACGTTGCTGAAAAGCTAAGACGAAATGGGTATTCAACCTGAAAGATATCTTGTAATAATGACAAATTAGAACCAGTAAAGGGGATTAAAAAACCTTTGCCATATTTACTAATAATACCTTCTATTTCAGCTATTGATTGACGAAAATGAAACACAGATAAAGTATCTTCCATCTCGTTGTCATCAATTTGAACAGGGATTGGACCTCGAACTGGATTTATAGCCTGTAATGCACCTTTTATACGACGATACATTGGAACTTCATTACCAGAATTATACCCATTCATCTCAGCTTCAATCCATTGCCTTGAGTCTTCAATTGACAGTTTTACAGCAATAGTAAATGCCTTTCGAAGTAAGGATTGAATTGAAACATTGTCATTCATTGCGTCTGCTTGCAATTCTAAAATTATTGAACTCATATATCCCCGTTAATATAACGCCCAAAAAGCAGGCTAAGTAATGGTTGACTAAAATGTGAATCAAAGCGAAACGTAGCCAACTGTTACGTGCGCTAGTTTATTTTCTTGTTATATGCTTATGTCACGACTGTGACCAATGCATGTTTTTAAAATTAAATAAGTTACAAAGAACCAATAAATTAAAATTATCGAGAATTTACTTAGTAGTTTGCACAACCCTAAATTATTGCAATATTTTAACTTTTACAGAAAATATATTCATAGAACTTAATATACTCATAATTTTCAATTAAAGCTCAACGTAGCTGAAACCTCAAAGAGCATATAACGTCCCTTTTTCCTAAGTTAAAACAGCTTGTTATGTTTTATTTATGGATTACCACTAATTTCTTCCTGTGCGATTTTCTGGAATATAGCTATGTTGGTATTAATATTATTTTTCAAATTTTTCATTAGAACCTTATTATCTCTCGAATGTTTTATTGTGATGAACTCATTTACGGACGTGAGCACATCAAATGCGGCTTTTCTTACATTGTCGAATGAAATAATTTGTAGTTCGTTGAATACTTTTAAATATTCAAGGTAATCATCACTTTGACATGAACAAGGTTCTGTTAACTATCTTTGTGCTAGAACCTGTGAAATAGTCGAGAACTCTACATATTTTGATTTTTTTTCACTCAATAAGTTCGCAAGAGTATTTCTATTTTCTTTACTTTCTTCATTCTTATTATTTATTATTAAAGTTATAGCTCCAGCCAGTGCAGCTATAGTTGCCCCTAAACCCATTTTAATTGTTGTATCTATAACATCAATCCATGTAAGACTCATATTTACTCTCATTCGTGCATGCACTAAAGCATAACAACTTATTTTACCGAAAAACTTCGTATTTCTGGTGGAAAGATGGAGTATGTTAATTTGTCAAAATTAACGTAAAAAACATTTATAGCACATAAAATCAAATGATTAAGATTTTAATCAAATTGTAATCATGCGAATAGATGGACAAATCTGTATTAACAACAGAAATACGAAACATCAAATGCACTGTATAAAAATCATATAGAAAGGTAAAAGAAGTAAAATTAATGAAGTCTCCATTTTTCAAACGCAGAAGGAGTGCAATAGGTTACCCATTAGGGCTTATAGGCTAATCTTTAAACCATAAATTAAGTAACAATATGCAGACTAATATCAATAAAACACACTGATTAATCTGTTGCCAATCAAACCAATTTATAAGTACTCCTCCACTGATAACCGCGATAATGCTTGATAGGGCAATAATCACCTCTGACACACCTTGTGCTTTTCCTTTTTCTATTGGTTCAATGGATTTTGTGTATTGTGCAGTACCAGCCATATACATAAAATTCCATCCCATTCCGAGTAGAAATAAACTCACGTAGTAATTGATCAACTCCATCCCTAATATGGCCATCATTGCGCTAAGAGATAAGATACATAGGCCTGTTATTGTGATCGATTTTGTGCCGAATCGGTCAATCAATTTTCCACTAAAAAATGAGGGTAAAAACATGCCAATAATGTGCCAACCGATAACAGATATCCCTTGATTTGTAGCGTGATGACCTGAATGCATTGCTAAGGGTGTTACTACCATCATCAACACCATCACAAACTGAGTGAAGGCTGTATTAAATACGCCTATCAGAAAGCCTGAATGTTTAATAAAGCGAGAGCTTGCGCTTTTAATTATAGGTTGAGCAATATCTTGAACGTTCAGTTTACCTAGTAAAAAATAGGCAATGAGAGTAAACACAGTCAACATTAAGTATGCGCCTAGGTAGGCAGGTTGTTTTATCCATTGATTTGCTTGCATCGCCAAACTAGGTCCTAAAACAGCAGCAAGCAAGCTCCCAGACAACACTAAGCCCATGACACGGCCATGTTGACCTATTGGTGTTTCATCAATTGCTGCTAGTCGATAAAAAACTGAGGATGCCTGATAAATCCCCATTAAAAAATTGGCCAAACAAAACAAATAAAAACTCTCTTGTAAAATAGCTAACATACATAACAAACCAGAAATAGCGCCTGCAATTGCGCCGAGACGTAAGCCCTTACGACGCCCATGTTGCTGCATGAAAATAGATAGTTTATAAGTCGCTATTAAAGCACCTAAGCTTACTAAACCATATGGGAGAGTCGCCAATGAAGAATAAGGCGCAAGTTGAATACCAATAATTGATGATAAACTGACCCCAATTAATACAGCAAACCAGTAACAACTCTGAGAGAAAGACAGGGCAATAATGCTAACATTCATCTAATCAGTCCTTTTTTTAAATTAAATATGAAAACGTTTGCGGTATTCTGAAGGTGAGATATTTAACTCGCGTTTGAATAAACGTCTAAAAGATTCACTATTGTCATAGCCACATAAGTAAGCGATTCGTTGTATTGATGTGTTGTTTTCTTCCAACAATAAACGTGCTTTGTTAAAGCGCGCTTTGGCAATATAGCGTGAAGGAGGTAAACCTATTTCCAGTGTAAATTTTCGAGAGAAATTACGCACACTCATTGCCGCTAATTCTGCAAGCTGACTTACCATCAATACCTTATTTAGGTTTTTATCAATCCAATTCTGAGCTAGCACTATCGCATCACTGCTTGCGCTAACAGTGGTTTTAATACTAGAAAACTGATTTTGTCCACCAGGACGATGATAAAATGCAACCATCTCGCGAGAGGTCTCCAAAGCTATCCGATGCCCGTAATCTTCTTGAATCAAATAAAGCGACAAATCTATTCCTGAAGTCACACCAGCTGAACAGTAATACTTATCATCTTTAGTAAACAGAGCATCAATATTGAGTGTGACTGAAGGAAAGCGTGTAGAAAACTCCTCATAACGCCCCCAGTGTGTCGTTGCTTGACGGTTTTCCATTAGCCCTGTTGCGGCAAGAATAAACGCCCCACTACATACTGAAGATACACGCCTTGCTTGATCCATAATGGGCAGTAATTGAGAAATCACTTCAGGTTGTTCAGCTAGCGACAATGCCACCTCTCCCCCTGAGATCATAATAGTATCAGCTTGATATTGAACAAGATCGTCAAGCACACCATCAGTTAAAACACTGGTTCCCGTATGAAGTTTAATTTGCAGTTGAGTAAGACTAAATAATTTTATTTCGTAAATATCAAAGTCTTCAGAATGCATACGTTTATACATTTCATTGGCACTGGCAAAAACTTGTAAAGGACCAAAAATATCAACTGCATTTGCACCATCATAAGCGATAACAGCAACTTTGATTGGGTATTGTATTTTCATGGGTATCACTTCCATTTGAGTTAGTGATATGAATTATACGCGCAACCAGCTGTCCGAAAGGACATATTACCGCCTTATTCAGCCAAAAAATTATAAATCATGTAGGAGTAATGATGACGTATGTTCCTAAGAGACTCGGTATCTATTTCTTTGTCTATTTATTGTTGTTAAAAATTATTTTGATAACAGACAATTTTCTCGCCGGACAGGGAAAACTATTAAACATTTTTTTAAACTTAAAAAATACATTTAAAACTATACGAATCATACAGTCGGTTAATTTTCACAAAACGAGTATGATAGATAAACGTTTACTTAAACCAAGGATTTCAATTACATGCTTTTATTTATTAATGCGGAAGACGTTAAGGATAATTTATCATGGACAGCGCTTTGTGATGCTTTGCATGAAGGTCATCAAGCTCCCCAAGCTGATATCGATGACATTTTATTCAAGCAAGGAGACAATGCGCTATTAAACCGAGCAGCATGGATCAAAGGTAAGGGAATAGGTGTAAAAACAGCGACCATTTTTCCCAATAATGCCAACCTCGCAGAGCCCCTCCCAAATGTACAAGCGGTGTTCACCCTGTTCGATGATGAAACAGGAAAACCATTAGCATTTATTGATGGCAATTTAGTCACAAAATGGAAAACAGCTGGCGATTCAGTATTTGCCGCTAAATTATTGGCGAGACCAAATAGCCGCGTGTTAACCATTATTGGTGCAGGAGCAGTCGCATCATCAATGATTGATGCCTATAGAGCTTTGTTCCCTAAACTGGAAAAGGTTCAGGTATGGAATCGTACCTTTGCAAAAGCCCAAAAACTAGCGCAAGAAAAAAATGCTATTGCCATTCAAGATCTGCCTGAAGCATTAAGCAACGCTGATATTGTCTCTTCTTCTACCATGTCAACGTCATCGTTTATTAAAGGTGAATGGATCAAAGCAGGCACACATGTGGATTTAATTGGTGCCTATCGTCCTGATATGCGTGAAGCTGATGACTCACTATTAATCAAATCGCGAATCTTTGTTGATTCACGAGATACTGCAATTCATGATATTGGCGAGCTCGCGAAGCCAATAAAGGATGGAATAATTAAAGAAAGTGACGTGTTAGCAGACTTTTATCAACTGTGTAATGACGGACAAGGACGCCAAAGCGAATCGGAAATAACGCTTTTCAAAAATGGCGGTGGTGCCCATTTAGATTTAATGACTGCGCTTTATATTATGAAAATGGCAGGAAAATAATTTATATCATTTAACACAGTGGGGGGCAGTTCTTGCTTTACTTTTATTCGTCTTATTCATGAATGAGGTAAGACAAAGTACCGCCCTATTTCGCTAGTATATAACGGCGAAATTGATAAGTTTTAATGATGCCTTTATTACACGAATTAAAGACATAGCGTGTGGTTCATACAAGTAGGTAAAACTTAAATATTTATGTCACGCACTTACTAAAAGCAAAAAGGCTAGACAGAAATCTGCCTAGCCTTAACCCTGTTATTTAATCAACTATTATAAATAACGAGCTTCCAAGTGTTTTCTGAAATAGTCCGCGTTGAGTGTTTCACCTGTTGCACGTTTGATCAACTCATCCGTGGTATGCAGTGAAGCTTGTGACCAAATATTGTCGCTCAACCATTGGAAGATAGGACTGAGATCGCCACTTTTAATCGCCCCATCTATATCTACTGTGTTTTGCATTGTCGCTTTATATTGTGCTGCATACATTGCACCTAATGTATAAGAAGGAAAATAACCAAATGCGCCGTCGGTCCAGTGAATATCTTGCATACAGCCATTTTTGTAATTACCTTTAGTGGAAAGACCAAGCGAAGCTTTCATCTTTTGATCCCACAATTCAGGCACATCGGTGTGCTCGATAACACCGTTGATTAAGTCGCGTTCGATTTCATAACGCATGATCACATGTGCAGGGTAAGTAATTTCATCAGCATCGACTCGAATGAAACCTTTTTCAACTTGCGTATATATTTTGTACAGGTTTTCTTCTGCAAATACGGGATCTTTTTGCGCGTTAAAAGCGTTTGCTGAAAGGCGTGATAAGTGAGAAATGAACGGTTTGCTACGGCCAATCTGCATTTCAAAAAAGAGTGACTGAGATTCATGAACGCCCATTGAACGAGCTTCACCAACAGGCAATCCTGCCAATGCTTTTGGTAACCCTTGTTCATAACGTGCATGGCCAGTTTCATGGACTATTCCCATTAAGGCTTGCACAAAGTCTTTTTCATCATATCGAGTGGTAATACGCACATCTGTTGGTACGCCGCCACAAAATGGATGCACGCTTTGATCTAATCGTCCATGGTCAAAATCGAATTTCAACAACTTCATGGTTTCTAAACCCAGTGCTTTTTGGTTAGCAACCGAAAATTTGCCTGTTGGCATGATGATCGATTGTGATTGTTGCTTCTGCAATACTTTTTCAATTAAGTCGGGTAACCAACTCTTAACATCTGAAAACAAGCAATCAAGTGACGCGGTTGTTGTTCCCGGTTCATACTTATCTAGCATCGCATCATAAGGGCTAAGTCCCGACCCTTCGCTGCGAATTTTAGCTTCTTCACGAGATAACTTAACAACCTCTTTCCAGTTTTTTTCAAACCCTGTCCAATCATTTTCTTGACGCTGTGAACGCCACGCATGCTCACATTTAGAACCTGCAATAGATTGTGCTTGAACCAAGTCCTCTGGCACAATCGTCGCTTGATGCCATTGCCGTTTCATTTCACGTAAGCTAGATTGTTGCTCTGAATTAAGTGACTCTTGTTCTGCCTCGCCAAACCATTCTTCAAGTTGCGGTTGTGTCGATAGACGATGTATATGAACTGATAACTCTGCCATAGCCTGAGAGCGAGCATCACTGCCACCCGATGGCATGTTCGCAGCGGCATCCCAACCCAACATAGATTGAGCATGGTTGAAGTGATTGATTGTTTGATAATGAGCGGTAAGTTGGTCGTAGTTTGACATGATCCGGTTACTTCCTATAAGTTTCGTCTTTACGGCTACAGGATACTGGCACTAAAAAAGTAGATGCCGATATTATTAAGCTATCAATAACATATTAACGAGACTCGCGATAAGTGAACAGAAAAATCAACGTTGTTTACAGATAAAATTGTTATTAACCAATAGTCTCGACTATCTACGAATTAAGCTACCAATTGTTAAATACCCCTGTGCAGCCTCCAATATGAATCGGCTGTGCGGTACCAATTTTTGTTTGTTAGCATTTGTTATATGCACTTTTCAATTCGATCTTGTTCAGTGACTTTTCTCAGCACTTTACAAGGGCTGCCTAGCGCAACAACACCAGCTGGAATATCTTTAGTGACGACACTGCCCGCACCAATAATACTGCCTTTGCCAATGGTGACTCCAGCACAAACCGTTGAATTAGCGCCAATCCAGACTCCATTTTGTATCGTGATGGGGGCAGATGTGATGATCCCTTTTATGCGCTCTTGGGGATCGATGGAATGCCCAGCACAACTAAGGCACACGCCAGATGCGATAAATACCCCTGCACCAATATTAATTGGAGAAGTATCTAGCATCACACAATTGTAATTAATAAGTGCCATGCCATGAAAATGGATATTAAAACCATAGTCACAACGAAAAGTTTGTTCTACAAACACTGTGTCATTATAGGTTCCAAATAACTCAGCTAATATTGCACTTTTTTTATCCGCATCATTGGGTTGTGCTTGATTAAACTCCCAACAAAGTTGCTTGGCCGGTTTTTGCAGTTCAAGGTTTGAAGGTTCAAACTGCGCAGTATAGGCTTCAGGTTTAGTTAGTTTTTCTAAGAAGCTCATTGTGTTCCCTATTTTGCTTGTTTATTTAAGAGTCATTATTTAAGGGTGTTTATTTAAGCATGAAGACTTAACAGTGAATCCTTCACAACGTATGGAAAGCAATTTATCAGAATCCAGTTATCAAAGCCTATTTATCAATAGCTCAATCATGACAACAGGGGCTGTCCACAGCAAGTGCTAGATGACTGTTTTATTTGTAAGCAAGATGATTTACCCTCATCCCCGAATTTTCTCATAAAACAAAAATAGCTAAATGTTCTTATGTTTCTACTAATACACAATATAGATAAAACTTATATTTAATATGAGCACTATTTAAAATGGCACAAACAATACAGCCCCCTTCTAATTCAAGCCTAAATGAATATTAACGCCACGGCCTATATTCTGAATATAAATCAGGTCTCCATTCGATTCCAATGATCATTACGTATAAACGAAAAAGTAAATACGGTTGTGATTTTCATCACTGGTTGAATGTTTTTTAAGCATAACTTTCTTTATTATTGCTTTAAAAGCAATAGTGATTCACATAAAGCAGCATATATCATCACATTAAAACCAGTAATAATGTATTTAGCTTAAACATTGCAACCTTAATACGATTACAACGTCTTAAATATAAATGCTTTAATTGCATTTTTAAGCAATTAACAACCATCTTATATTAGGGCCTGCTGTTGATCTTTTAGTTAAGATTTTCCATTACAAATAGAAGAGTAAATTATGATAATTTTGCACGGTTTTGCCGCTAGTAACTATTACAACCTAGTGAAACATGTACTTCTCTATAAACAATTGCCATTCCAAGAAAACCTTCTCTACGCGGGCAGCAAAGAATTATTAGCAATCAGTCCTGTAGGCAAAGTGCCTGCTATCACCACTGCGGAAGGTTTAAATATTTCAGAATCGAGTGTTATTTGTGACTTTCTAGATGAAACTTACCCTGAGATTCAACTCTACCCTGAAAACAGTAGCGAACGAGCTGTTGTGCGTCAAATAATGAAAATAGCAGAGCTTTACTTTGAGCTGCCAAGCAGACGTTTTATACCTTATGCACTTTCCGGTACTGAAGCGCCTGACCCCGTTAAAGCAGAAGTACGCCAAGTATTAAAACGTGGTATTACTGCATTAAGTCATTTATCTCAATTTTCACCTTGGATTGCGGGTGAACAATTCACTATGGCCGACATTTACGTACATTATGTTAATAGCATTGTCAGTAAATTTGCATCTAGCCAACTTGAATGGGATGTACTGGCTGAGATCCCAGGAATGACAGAATGGAATGAGTCTATGAGTCAATCTTCGATTGCTCAAAAAATTGAAGCCGATCGCTTAGCAAATATGCCCGACTTTATTAAAAAAGTAACCGCTCAAATAAGAGCATCAAAGGCTAAACAGTAATTGCTTGATGACACTAAAACGAAAATAAAAAGATTCTTTTACTTAATTAGATCATTCATAAAAATATAACCAAACCAAAAAATAATTAGTTAATACCTTACTTATTTACAGGAGATAATATAAATGACAAATACCAATATTCAACTGACTTCAACTATCAGCGAAGATAACAAACTAACACTTGCCTTACAAAACATCGAGATGCCACAACCTAGTGCCGATGAAGTGGTTATTCGCATTGAAGCAGCTCCCTTAAATCCATCAGATCTAGGTGTTCTATTTAGCGCGGCAGATCTATCAACGGCAGTCCAATTTGGTACAGAAAACAACCCTATTATTAGCGCAGATGTACCAGCTCAGTTTATGCCTTCGCTTAAAACACGTGTTGGTAAAGCAACCCCTGTTGGCAACGAAGGTGCTGGAACAGTAGTCGCAGCTGGCTCATCCCCCGCGGCACAAGCCCTAATGGGTAAAATGGTTGCAGTGATTGGTGGTGGTACTTATCGCCAATATCATTGTGCTAATATAAAGAGCTGCCTTGTATTAAAAGAAGGCACAACGGCTAAGCAAGGCGCATCGTCTTTTGTTAACCCGCTTACCGCATTAACAATGGTTGAAACCATGCGAGCAGAAGGTCATAAGGCGATAATTCATGCAGCCGCAGCCTCTAACCTTGGACAAATGTTAAACCGTATTTGTATTGCAGACGGTATTGATTTAATTAATATTGTGCGCAAACCTGAACAAGAAACACTATTACGCGACATGGGCGCTAAATACATTGTGAACTCAAGCAGTGAGTCTTTCCTTGATGACTTAACCGCAGCAATTATTGAAACAGGTGCAACGATTGCATTTGATCCGATTGGTGGTGGTCAATTAACCAGTGATATTCTTAACTGTATGGAAGTCGCTGCAGCACGTGACATGAAAGAGCATACTATTTACGGCTCTGACACGTTCAAACAAGTTTATATTTATGGCGCATTAAATCGCGGTCCTATTACAATAAATCGTAACTTTGGTTTTGCTTGGGGTGTGAATGGGTTCTTATTATTCAATGCGCTTGGTAAATTAGGCACTGAAACGGTAGCTGCAATGCGACAACGTGTAGCAGATGAAATCACCACCACCTTTGCTAGCCACTACACACATGAAGTGTCATTGTCTGAAGCATTACAACTACAGTCAATAGCCGCTTATTCTAAGCAAGCAACGGGTGAAAAATACCTCATTACCCCTCAAAAATAACATCTTGTAGAGAGACCTAAAACATCACCGCTTAGTAGGTTACGTGCTTAGTTCTTAGTGTTAAGAGTTAAGAGTTAAGTGTTAAGTAAAGCAGATGCCAATAATGGTATCTGCTTTTTTATTACCTGACTTATTCATACCTTTGTTTGCCATACCGTTGTTTCGATAGTGCAATGCTCATGTTTTTACTACTTTGAATAAATAGAACATCCCCTCTTAACGTAGGAATGTTAAAAGATAGTCCTTTAAAAAGTGACGTGTGCAATTTCAATGCAAGTATTTGTGATTGTTGCACCCTATTAATGCAACTTTCTTTGATAATGAGGTTGTTTTATAGCTAAAACAGAACTAGATTAGCGCCATTGTTATGTGGGGTATTGAATATTAACTATTGGTCTAATTATTGCTATTAATTGTTAATTGTTGCTAATTATTCTTTAATTTTTAATAGTTTGTTGTAAAGAAGTGGAATAGGTCGTTAATGACCTAAAGGGCTTCAAACATTCAAAGTACATTAATTTATCCTTAGTTTTTATTCTCAAACATATAATTAGGCTCCTTATGTCTACAAAATCAGCTCAACACTCATTGTTTGAAGATGCTCAAGGCATACTGATCGGCACTTTACTTGCTGCACTTGGCATTACATTTTTCAAATCAACAGGGTTACTTATTGGTGGCACGGCGGGTTTAGCATTCTTAGGACAATATGCCTCTTCATATTCATTTAGTGATGTGTTTTTTGTTATTAATCTGCCTTTTTACTATTTGTCATACCGACAACTGGGATTAGCTTTTACAATAAAAACCTTTATTTCAGTTTTTCTTCTGTCTATTTTTGTTGAATACGCCCCTTCTTTTATGCAATTTAAATATTTGGATCCGATATATGCGGCGTTCATTGGCGGATTATTGGTGGGATCTGGTTTACTTGGATTATTTAGACATCAAGCGAGCTTAGGTGGCCTCACTATTCTCGCGCAATACTTAGCAAAAAAACACGGTATCTCCATTGGTAAGTTTCAAATGGCTGTGGATTGTATTGTTCTTATTCTTGCCGTTTTCATTGTTGATTTGAGTGCCATTGCTTTATCCATCGTTGGTGCTATTTCCTATAACTTAATACTGGTTATAAACCATAAACCTGGCCGTTATAGCGCCAGATAGTACAAAATAATGGAATTAAAGAGCATGTGGTGTACCTGAATCGCATCGTTGTATTTCAATCAATCCAAGCTATATTGCATAATATGTTCGTAACAAAAATAGCAATATAAAACCTAAAATCATCATAAGATAAGAGTTTATTTTATAGTTTGCATAATATCGGTCAAGGATGAAAGCACGTATATTCAGGAACAAAGCGCTAGAAATTAAAATAATAACAACGTCATAAAAACCACTAAAACCATAGCCAGAAAATCAAAGAATTAACCAAAAAAAGGTAACACTAAAGGAGAGCAAAGGTCTCTCCAGTAAACACTACGTTTTCTTTTTGCTTCTAACCAAGCCAGCGGCAACGCAAAATGCGTAGCTTAAATTTGTCCTTATGGGCAAAAAGTTAGGCTCCAACTTACAGAGCCCATTGCTTTCTTTTTAAAACGACATGTTTATGTGTAAGAAAAAATGGAAAAAACTCGTACATAAACGGAATACTTTTTTCGTGATTCCATTTATCATGAAGAATTCTAACTTGTTCATGCAATAGACTATAAAACGGCCTTAACATATCAATTATTGACCAAATTATATGGGGATTTGCTTTCTCTGTCGTCAGCATATAATAGTGAAAATCTATAGTTGTTATGGGCTCTCCATTAATATGCTGACACCAAGCGTCTGTCTGACCTTGTGAAAGAGCAATTTGCTGTAATCTTTCTCTCACGTCGTTTCGTAGTTCCCAAACATGATCGTCAATCACGTCAAGCCACTGCGATATAGGATCTGTTTCATTATTATTGTTAGCTAATTCTATTAAATTATAATATCGAGACACTCTCCCAAAAGAAGACAAAACATCTAGTATTTTCGTTTGGTGCTCGTTCAAAATTAGTTCATTTTTTAAGTTGTACTTCAAAGCCAACCCTGCACACTTACCAAACAGGCTTTTAGTATCGTGCGAAAGTTTTTTTAATTGATTATCACTTGGATTTTTGAAATCATTATTTATCTTATAATCTAGGATATATACTATTTTCATAAGCCTTTCAAAACCTGTAGCAAGTTCAAAAAGACCTGAATAAAAAAGCCCTCTGCTATTATCATCAATATTAGACTTTCTAATTGAGTTTAATCCACCTATCAAGGCTGAACGCGTTAAATGCCCCTCCTGAACCAATAAAAGATATTCCTTATTGTGCATGGTTAAATTTACCTTTTGTGAGCCTAACGAGACTTTAGAATTTCTCTTTTTTAAGAAAAACATACTATAGAGTTTTTATTATATTTAAAAGAAGGGCTTATAAATTTTTATTTACTATAAATTTATAAAAATGGAGTTATCCAACAACCTCAACGCCGCACTAAGCAAACTAAAATAGTGGGTTAAAATGTACAGCGAAATGTAACTCACTATTTTAGTTGGAATTTAAATGCTTGTTAGCTTTCTTTAACACCAAAATTAAAACTATCTACTAACTCGATCCGTTGTTTCAACCCATTTAGATCGATACTATCTCTGTACCCCCAAAACTTAGCGCTTTGATTAATAACATCATTTGAATAATTTATTACTTCCGGCGAATCAGCATTGGCATTTTTTATTATTTCATGACGATTTAATGAACTCCCAAGAGAATTGCTAAATCGGTCTCTTTTTGCACCGATCAAATAGGCCTCAATCAACAAACATGCCTTTTCCTCTATTCTAACTACTTCGGGGAAAATAGAATATAAGATGCCAATTAATTCATCAGGAGTTCCATTTTTATCAACATACTTACTATAACTTTCGTGATGATATTCTTTTACAAAAATTAAAAAAGCAAGTAGTGAAGGATATAAATGGGTATTTTCAGGAGTGGAATGTATAACTAAATTTATTTTAGAGAATAGTTGCTCAACCTCTCTTAATGACAGTTTTCTCGCATTTGCGAGCAATTTTAAAGAGGCTTTTAAATTTTCTTTATCATCTTGAAATACCTCATATTTCATTCTTTTTTTGAAGAAGTCATTGAAACCAAAGTTAATAAATAACTGTTCAATAAACTCCTCTAGGCTACTTTCAGGTAGAGTATATTCGATATCTATAAACCTTCGTAAATAACCTAATGCCTCAAACTCAGTCCCATAAACTCCCTTGACACTATGAGCTAATTGAATTTTGTCCATTGCTAACACAAAAACTAAACCTTCAATATCTAACAAATGTTTAATTCTTTCTAATAGCTCTATAGCATATGTTGGCCTGCATCTATCAAGTTCATCTACTATGACAAATAACTTTGTTACAGGGCTACCATCATTACTCAATACTTTTGATACGCCATCTTTAAATTGAGAAATAACATTTTTATTTTTAATGTAGTCACCTAAAAAGTCCTTTGATAGCCCCTCCATAACTTTTGATGACTCAGCTTCTATAATTTTGTCTACATCTAAAATGCCTGCTGTATCTACTTTTATTGCTGCTGGAATCCCTTTTTTGAGCAAGTGCATACCTGCTTTTTTGGTTTTATTCCAAGCTTTGGTTTTTTTTATATCACCATTGATAATTGATTCAATTTTTTGGTTTATTTCACCCAAAAAAGCCAATAATGGATCGCTAGCAAAATCAGTTTCCCAAGCACTAAAGTATATAGAATTACATTCTTGATTTTGAAGTTGTGCATTGAGCATTTCTAAGAAAGTTGTTTTCCCGTGCCCCCACGGAGCGTTAACTGATAAAACTATAGGAGTACTGATATTCTCTAATAGCGATGCAAAGTTAGAAATATGTGGCTTCCGATTCAAGGTATCATTCTTAAAAGGATTCGCATTTTCGATTATTAATTTATTGGATTTAAATTGCATTTCGCTGCCTTATTAATTGGAGGAACACTGAAAGCTAACGATGCTGTAGAATTTCTCATTCTCAGCCCGAATTTTAAATATAAAAGTACAGTATTTTATATTTAATTGAGATTCAAATAGATTATTCACTTTTCAATAAATGATTGATTAAATTGAGTTGTAAGAGTGTTAACTTGGTTGGATTATTGCGGTTTAAGGGCTTACCCCTTGACTTAATGTAAACTATTCCTTAACTTCTCGTCGTTATAAGGAACAGTATGAACAAAACAATGCATTTCACATTAACGATTTATTAGGAATAGACTTTATCTTGGCCCAGGTTCGTGAATTTATTAATGCCTTAATCACTTTAATATTAACTACCTTGTCGTTTCTATGGTTGATATTGCAGCATGTGTTATCCAAAGGGTTACAGCGAGTTTGGCACTTATTGGGTTGGTTTGTTGTTGTCGTTATAGTTATAGTTGTAGTTGTCGAGATTCAATTAAGTTAAAGAGAATATACATTATCAAATGAGCAATCTTATGCCCGCCATTTTATTGAGCAACCCATGCTCGGCGTTTGCTGTTCTGGGCCTTGGCCGGTGTTAGCTATCAAACGCATTGCATTGATTAGTTCAGGTACCCTATTTTCTGTGTCAGCCATGCGTGCATCGTCTAGTCGTCCTCGATATTGAAGTTCACCTTTGCTATTAAACCCAAAGAAGTCTGGCGTACATACTGCATCATATTGCTTAGCAATTGACTGATCTTTATCGATTAAATAAGGAAACGTAAAAGCATATTTTTCAGAAAATAATTTCATATTCTGCAGTGAATCAGCTGCTACATTGTCATAATCGTTAGACATAATGGCCAATACATTAATACCATCTGCAATCAGTAACTTTGCATCGTCTGCTAGGCGATGGCCAATGCGCTGAACATATGGGCAATGGTTACAAATGAAGACAATTAATAAACCTTTTTCTCCTAGTTGTTCGCTCATTGTGAACGTCTCACCAAAGGCATCTGTTAATGTAAAGTCAGGGGCTTTCCAGCCAAAATTACAAATTGGTGTATCGAGTAACATAATTAAAATCCCATTGTTAAGTTGTAAAAAGACTGTTTACAGAGCAATACTGTGAATAAATCTTAGATTCAAAGGAAAAATCTGATTTAGTAAAAAGTGGGAGAGCAGGTTCAAATCAACCTTATCTTCCCACTTTAGTATCATGATTAAACTATGTGATTCATAAGTAAATTAAGTGCACCTTCATTGTTAGACACAAACAATGAAGTTGCACAGAATAATTTTTAGTCTTTTTTAAGATAGCCAGCTTAGAAATCGCTTAAAAACCTTCTAAAACAATCTTACCAATTGAACGACCTGTTTCTAAAAGCTCATGCGCTGAACGTAGGTTCTCGGCATTAATCGCGCCTAAGTGTTGGCCCAAAGTCGTTTGGATATAACCTTGGTCAATCAAATCTGCTACACGGTTTAGCAATTTACTTTGCTCATCCATATCTGCTGCATTAAACATTGAACGAGCAAACATGAATTCCCAATGTAGTGAAAGACTTTTCATCTTCAACTTAGTCACATCCAACGCTTCTGGATCATCAATCATCGCGATTTTACCAAAAGGTGCCAGTAGCTCTGTATAGCTTTCAAAGTAACTATCCGTGCTATTTAAACTAGCAACATGTGTTACTGAACCAAGGCCTAACGCTTCTATTTGTGGTAATAATGGTTTGGTATGGTCAACAACATGATCAGCACCTAATTTCTTAACCCAATCAGAAGAACTAGCACGTGATGCGGTCGCAATAACAGTGGCGCCGGTAATGGCTTTAGCTAACTGTACTAAGATAGAGCCAACACCACCCGCAGCACCAACCACTAAAATAACTTCTTTAGAAACATCTTTTGAATCTGGGTTTTGTTGTTTAATAGCAAGATGTTCAAACAATATTTCATAAGCGGTGATCGCCGTTAATGGTAATGCCGCTGCTTCAGCATCGGATAAGCTTTTTGGTTTGTTGCCAACAAGACGTTCATCAACTAATTGGTATTCAGCATTACAACCTTGACGCGTAATATCACCTGCATAATAAACAGTGTCACCTGGTTTAAAGTTTGATACTTTGTCGCCAGTTGCTACGACTTCGCCTACTGCATCCCAACCAATAACTTTATGTTCGCCTTCTGATGGTGCCATATTTAAGCGCACTTTATAATCAGCTGGATTAACTGCAATCGCTTTGATTTTAATTAATAAGTCGCGGCCTGATGCAATAGGTTGTGGTAACTCGATGTCTGTTAAAGATGCAACGTCGGTAATAGGTAATGATTTAGTATATCCAATGGCTTTCATAATATGTTCCCGTTAAATGTCTGTCTTATGTTTAGATGAATGTTTGATGGGAAGTATAATAGCCCTTATTTTACTCTCATTAAACAGCACAAGGTTTGAAACATTATCAAAAAATATTGGAGAATATACTATTAGAAAATCTACAAGTTATTCTTAAAGTTGCAGAGTTTCGCAGCAGTGCCTCAGCACTACCTCTGCATGACAAGAGCCGCTGCGATATAACCACTGAGCTGTGCTTTATGCTTCACAATAGATAATCGGCCACACCCGTCGCACGAGTAATCGCGATAGTTTGAAAGAAAAGCTCCCAATGTATCAAAAAGTGTTTTGAAAAAATTTTTGAAAACCTATTTTTTATAAAGTTGATTGAAAAAAGGATGATGAATAAATGTATTCTTAACTAACATTTTTTAACTAAGGTGATTCTTAGTTAAGAAAATGTTAGATAAACATCAGCCAACGTTTAAGTTAAATAGTAAAGTCATTGATAGATATTTACCTTCAATAAGGAAAACAACACTCACTGTTCTTTAATGCTATTGTTGTGAATAAAAGTGTATTGAATAACACTTAACAAAAAATAGCTTAATAGTGATAAAAACTCAATGTATGAACTTATAAAGATAATTCAACTTAAACAATTACAATTTATCGACTTTAAAACCCAATAAATTGAACAATTACAGCACATTTAAATACTGACGTTAACAATTAAAACCAGTCATCTTCACTTTCTAACACTTTAATCAGATGTTGTTTTAAGTTTGCAATATTTAACTCTTTTTGAGCGTATCGAATCAGATACACAGGATAAGAAAACTGCGGAGAGTCTGGTGTCAATTCTAAGATGCCTTGCTTTATATATCTGTTAATGACCCTTGTACGAAAATAGCCGCTACCTCCACTTTTGAGCATCACTTGCAAAGCCACAGGCCCCAAACTAATCGAAATATTGCTTCTAGCTAACTCTGGTAAAGCAGAATCGTGTAATTTTTTGAACTTGTCACCCCAGTCTACAAAGAGATATGGGAAAGGTTTATTGACGGATTGAACCCTGACTAGCTTTTCATCTAACAAATGCTCTACCACAATAGGGGCGCTATATTCTGGTTGATGTACAAGCGCAATATCTAACCCACCTGCGCGTACTTTTTCACACATTTGCTTGTTATCACCCACCTCGATGGTTATTGCCAACTCTGAAGATGTTTCATTTAAATGAGAAATGAGTGTTGCAGCTATGGGGTTCCATAACGTTAAGTCTACGCCTATCGCTAAGCTGCCTTTGACGGTTTCTGGTAAGGGTAAATCTCGTTTTGCAGCGTCCCACGTTTGCACAATTTGGGTGGCGTAAGATTTGAAATGCTCACCATTTTTAGTTAATGATGCCCCACTTTTGTTACGCGTAAATAAAGCACACTGTAAGCTTTTCTCTAGCGACTTTATACGCGCTGTTACTGTTGTTTGTGTGACATTTAGATCAACAGCGGCTGCACCAAAAGTGTTCAAGTCGCAAATAGTCAGAAACGTTTTGGCTAATATATAATCCACTACACCCACCTTTATATGAAAATATTGAATAATAAATCGATATATTATTCATTATACATGATTCATTCATTTCCTATATCCTAACGCACCAAAGAAGTGCTCACGACCAATAATAGTGCACACTTAAATCATCGATTTATTTCAGGAGAATTATATTAATCCTTTTAATATTGTTAAGTCGTCGAATCTTATTCATCTATTCACGTTATCCGTGCTTTCTATAAGCGGCACAACAAGGATTTTTATCTATTTGATCAAGACAGCGCTAACAATTGTCCAACTGATTATTCGCAAGGTCACTTTCTGCTTGTTTTATCGATTTAGATTAGGAAATGACTTTAACACTCCATACAACGCGGTGGGTTTTACTGAATGATAAATAGCGCATTTACTAAAGAGATGAAATTATTTTTAGGTATCCCGACAATAGGACCCACTTTTAAGGAGATCATTGTTTCATCATTCACTGCTTTATTAGCGACACTTTGTATTATTTATATCTCCAAAGATGTATTAAGTTACTTTAATGTGCATGCCAATATTTATATATTAATCCCTATTGCAGCCACTTCAGTTCTTGTGTTTGTTGTGCCTCATGGTGCCTTATCTCAGCCTTGGCAAGTGATTACCGGTAATCTAATTAGTGCGTTTATCGGAGTGACTTGTTATCAATATTTAGGTCAAGATCTAGCAACCGCTGCGGCTTTGTCTGTATCAATCTCGATCATGGCGATGTCATTGTTGAGGTGTGTACATCCGCCAGGTGGAGCCACTGCATTGGGGGCCGTTTTAGGTGGTGATACTATCCACCAATTAGGTTATAGCTACTTACTGATTCCAACATTATTAAACTGCTTAATCATCATTTCAGTGGCTATTGCTTTCAACTATCCCTTTCACTGGCGTCGTTATCCGTCTCATTTATATTACAAGTACAACCTAGCTACCACTATTTCACCGGGTGCCCGAACCAATGAAGTTACCGTTGAAGATTTTATGAAAGCGGTAACTGAACATGGATCATTTATCGATATAACCGATGAAGGTTGGAATGAAATCTTTGAAAAAGCCAAGCAACATGCTGAATATGATAACGTTCACCCGGACACGATTGAATTAGGTCAACGCTATAGCAATGGCAAAATAGGGAAAGAATGGGAGATAAGGGAAGTACTAGCAATAGATAGAAAAAAGACAATAAAATACCTTGTGTTGGCTGGCGAACACACCAATTTGTCTGGCTCATGCTCAGTTAACGCGTTTAAGGCTTGGTCTAAGTTTAAAGTTACAAAAAATGATATAGGTATATGGTCAAGACTTCATTAAAAGTTGGCCATATACATGCCAACTTTCATAACTGGCATCGCTAATTGCATGGAAAGCATTGATATAAGAGTTGATTAATCAAGTATCAATGCTTTAAAACATCTATCCACCCACCGAAGTGCCTCTCTTCCATTAACGAGTCTAATTTTTAGTATACTTCCTTACTGCATAAATTTATTTAAAATTATTTTTCAATGCTGACAAGTATAAATAACCTAAAAAACTCGCCTTTTAATACTGACACGTTACAATTATTTAATATTTCATTAACTAACAGTAACGAGAGAAAAGCAATGATTGAACGTCAACAAACTAAACAACGCATGAGTCGTGTAGTAAAACATAACGGCACTGTATACCTATGTGGTCAAGTCTGTGCTGATGCGACTAAAGATATCAAAGAGCAAACACAAACTATGTTAGATAAGGTAGATGAGCTTTTAAAAGAATCAGGTAGTTCACGTGAACATATGCTATCTGCCACTATTTACGTTAAAGATATGGCGTTACATTTTGCTGGCATGAACGAAGTTTGGGATGCTTGGGTTCCTGAAGGTCATGCACCTGCGCGCGCCTGCGTTGAAGCAAGTATGGCAAGAGATGTCTTGTTAGTTGAAATATCTGTGATAGCGGCGGTTAAATAACAATCGCTTTAACATTTGGCTGAATATGTTACCTGAGCAAACATGATGCTGAATAACCATATCGATGTTTACAAACCCTGTAAATAATAAATGTGTACTGTAATAGCATCGATATGTTCTCCTCTTTTTTTACCGTTAGGAAAACTGAATGAGTTCATTATTGCCGACACTACATCCTGTATTTGTTTCACAATTACCTGCAGATACTGAGTTAAGTAATACCTGCCGTAGTGTGGAACATGCTGCATACTCATACGTTACCCCAACCCCCACTAAGTTATCCAAAATTATATGCTGTAATACTGAACTTGCTTATACACTCGGCTTTAGTGACGCGGCATTACAATCAACTGAGTTTTCAGAGTTAATTAGTGGTAATAACCTGCCCTCGACTATGCAGCCCTATGCAATGAATTACGGCGGACATCAGTTTGGCCAATGGGCTGGGCAACTGGGTGATGGCCGAGCGATTAACTTAGGCCAATATTCATTGCTTGAGAATGGTACAGAAAGAAAAGAATACGTCACGTTACAACTTAAAGGTGCGGGGCAAACTCCCTACTCTCGTCGCGCCGATGGGATGGCAGTACTACGCTCATCTATCCGTGAATATTTATGTTCTGAAGCTATGTACCATTTAGGCATTCCCACTACTAGAGCGTTAAGCTTGACCTTAACCGGTGAAGAAGTCGTACGCGACAAATTATACGATGGTAGGGCAGCCTATGAGCCCTGCGCAATCGTTGCCCGCGTTTCTCCTTCATTTTTACGTTTTGGTTCGATTCAATTACCCTCTACTCGTGGTGACTTGACCTTATTAAAACAAACCGTCGCATTTAGCATTAATAATGATTATCCAGAACTGCTGCCTTCATCGGGTGAAATTGATAAATCTGTTTATTTGCAATGGTTTCAAGAAATTTCTCAGCGCACTGCTCATTTAATTGTTGAATGGATGCGCGTAGGTTTTGTACACGGTGTATTAAACACCGATAATATGTCTTTAATTGGTGAAACTATTGATTTTGGTCCCTATGGCTGGATTGATAATTTTGACTTAAATTGGACTCCTAATACATCCGATGCAGCAGAGAAACGTTATCGCTTTGGACAACAGGGGTATATTGGGCAGTGGAATTTATTTCAATTAGGTAATGCTATTTATCCTTTAATTAATGAAGCAGAACCTTTGCAGACATTGTTGAATGATTACAATCATGTCTACCAACAAAAATGGTTAGCGATGATGCAAGCAAAACTGGGTATTGAAGCTAAGCCCCAAAACAGCAAGCAGAATGAAACGGATTTACTATTGTGTAAAGCGTTAGAAAAAGTAATGTCATTGGTTAATACCGATATGACGTTATTTTATCGTCACCTTGCTACTTTTTCTCAGCATACAGATATTACAGACCGAACTGTATTATTAACCCATTTTGCGGCGTGTTTTTATCAATTAGAAGAAATTACACCTGAATATTTAGAACAGCTTGCAGAGTGGCTAAGCCAATATCAAACACGATTAAGCGCTCAACAAGTTAATGACGAGCAACGGAAAGAGGCCATGAATAAAGCGAACCCTTGTTATATTTTGCGTAACTTTCAAGTACAAGAAGCAATAGAACTCGCTGAACAAGGAGATTATTCTAGGGTGTTAATCTTGGCTGAATTATTAAAGGCACCTTATCAAGAACAGAAACAGTATCAAGAGTTTGCAGTAAAACGCCCGGATTGGGCGACTAATAAATTTGGCTGCTCTGCGCTTTCATGTAGTTCATAGTTTATTATGTAAACTCACAATATCAGCATAAATATAAGCCTCAATATTTAAATTTATGTTACTTTAAATAAATAGACTTTAAGTTGATATGTGTTGACATTTGGTATGTGTTGATATTTGACACTATAGTTGATATAAGACTCATATTATCACTTAATATACATCTCTAAATGGGTATTTATGGCCGAAACGATGACAGAGGCACTATCTTTATCAGTACAACATGTAATGTTGTCTCCTGATAGTTCACAGTTAACATTAAAGGTTTTTCAAACTGAATCAGTGATCTCTGTTGAGGATATTGTTCGTCTATTACAAAATCCTACACTACCACGCTATAAACTCAATATCGATGGCGTTAATAAAGCTATCGCCGTTTTTACTATGTTGCGTGAAGGATTAGGCGAAAGTGAGCAAGAACAAAGTATCGACTTCCCACCTATTGCGATAGCCAATAAAGTAGATGCCATATTACATATAGATATAGATAACGATAAAATGAGCGCTTACGCCAGAATTACAGTCGCCTATGGGGGGAAATCAATCACCTTAGAGGATATAAAAAAGCGTTGTGAGCAATTAGATATTAAGTTCGGCCTATCTACGCTGTATATAATTCAACTATTAGATATTTGCAGACATTCCTACCCTGGCAGAATATATACATTAAAGATAGCTAAAGGCCTGCCTCCTATTGACGGAACCGATGCTCAGTTTAAACAATTAGTCAGCACCGATAATCATCGTAAACCTGCTCCTACTATTCTGCCAAATGGCAAGGTTGATATGCTTAACCTTGGTGAGTTTATCACCGTTGACGTGGGTGCTGTGTTAATGCAAAAAACACCTGTTTATTTAGGAGAGCCTGGTAAAACAGTAACCTCAGAAACAGTACCGCAGCAACAAGGCATAGATCATCCTTTTGTCATAAATGACAATGTGCAAATTAACCCAGCTGACCCGCTGCAATTAATCGCGACTAAATACGGCGTACCAATCGAAAAACAAGGTTTTATTAGTATTGATGATGTACTGCTATTAGAGGAAGTCACTAACAAAACAGGTCATGTTGATTATAACGGTACCGTAGTGATCACTGGCGATGTAGAAAAAGGGATGAATGTTAATGTGCGAGGTGATGTAACAGTAATGGGAAGGGTTGATTCTGCTCATATAACCTGTGGTGGTGACTTAACCGTTCAGCAAACTGTTATTGGTTACCATAAAAATACTGAAGAAGAACAGTTTAGTTGTGAAATCAATTGCCAAGGTAATTTCACAGGCACTCTTGCGCAATATGCTCGTCTCAAAATTGGTAAAGATTTGTTGTTAAGTACTCAATTAATTCATTGTGATACTGAGTGTGATGGTTCAATTAAAGTACATAATAAGTCATTAACAAAAGGGTCGATTATTGGTGGGCTCACCAAAGTAAAAAGTAACATAATAACGGCAATAATAGGTACAAGTGGTAGCACAAAAACGATCATAGAATTGAAGGGTGATGTATCTAATTTAGAAAAAGTGAAAGACGTTCAGTTACATGATTTACAGTTAGTAAATAATTTTTTAGATAAATTTAAACAGGCAGATAAAAAAGCAGATGCGATATTGAACATCGCTGAACGTAAAAAAGCAAAGCGTCAAATTATGCTAGAAAAACAGCAGTATCGAGATGCGAGCGATCGAATTCAAAATGAGATGGCAATAACTAAATCCGACATCGAGGCAAGTTACAACTCCTGTTTTATTACAGCAACTAGAAAGCTATTTAGTGATACCACGGTGTCATTTGGGAATCAAACTTGGTGTAGTAATGAAGAATATGGGCCAAGCACGGTCTCATTATTTGATAAAAACCTACGCATATCACCTTATGAAGCTAGCTAGAATTTATTTCCTATCAACCGAACATATATTTATAGTCATATTATGCTTATAAACATACAAAATTAACAATATCATTCTTTAATCCCTTAAATTTAGCGTTCCCCCTCTAGCACCGTAAGCAATTACAGGCTAAAATTCTTGCCATTATTTTTCCAGACAATCATTTTAAGAAAAAAAGAGAGCATTCAGATGGGAAGAGCATATCAAAACAAAAAAGAGTCTATGGCTAAAACTGCAGGCGCTAAAACTAAAGTTTATTCTAAATACGGTAAAGAGCTTTATGTAGCCGCTAAAAATGGCGGCTTTGATCCAGAGGGTAATCTAACACTTCGTCGTTTGATCGACAGCGCTAAAAAAGACCAAGTACCTGCTCACGTTATTGAACGTGCTATTGAGAAAGCAAAAGGTGGTGGCGGTGAAGATTACGAACGTGCTAGTTATGAAGGTTTTGGCCCCGGAGGTTGCTCTGTCATTGTAGACTGTTTAACTGATAACGGTAACCGCACATGGACTGATGTACGTAACTGTTTTAATAAAACAGGTGCTAAAATTGGTTCACCCGGCACAGTTGCACATATGTTTGAACATCAAGCTGTATTTGTATTTGCAGGTGAAGATGATGAAGCCGTTTTAGAAGACCTTATGATGGCTGATGTAGATGTCGTTGACGTAGTCAGTGAAGATGGAAAGATTTCCGTGTTCTGCCCTCACACAGAGTTTAACAACGCTAAAATCGCATTGCATGCGAGTTACCCAGATGTAGAGCTTGAAGTTGAAGAGATCACTTACGTACCGCAAACAGATACTGAGATAACAGAAGAACATGTCGAGAAATTCGAGAAATTTATCGAGATGTTAGAAGATTGTGACGATGTACAAAACGTATATCATAATGCAGTTTTGCCAGAGTAGTTATTAACAGTTACAGACTCAGATAAAATCGATTAAACCACACTCTGTGTGGTTTTTTTATACCTGTGATCTAATACTAACTCCGCTAACTGATCAACCTTATTGGTTGAAATGATGCATTTTTCCTGCGTGATGTTTGCTCACATAATTAATGGGCTTGCTATCAATTAGTCGAGCACATTTTTTGCATAAAAAATGCCACTCAATAGTGGCATTTTAATAACTAATAAATAGTCACTTAATCGTCTAGGGTTTGACCCTTAATTAATCAAGTGTTTTTAATTGCCTTTCATATTTATCGAATTGAGCCATTACTTCAGCTGATGGTTCATCAGTGAATAAACTCACAGCTACGATAGAGATAGTAGCAAAAATCACCCCTGGTACAATTTCGTATAAATCGAATATACCACCAGATAACTGTTTCCAAAGAACAATTGTAATCCCCCCCACTAACATACCTGCGATAGCACCACTTCGGTTCATACGTTTCCAATATAAGCTTAAGATAAGTACCGGTCCAAATGCAGCACCGAATCCAGCCCAAGCATAAGAAACAAGGCCTAATACAGAGCTATCAGGCGACATTGCGAGATACAAAGCAAGTAATGAAATAAATACAACACCTAAACGACCTACCATTACAATTTCACTCGAAGTTGCATTAGGTTTGATCAGTTGTTTGTAGAAATCTTCAGCTAAAGCAGACGAAGAAACTAATAATTGTGAATCAGCAGTACTCATAATAGCTGCTAAAATAGCCGCTAATAAAATACCAGCGATAACAGGATGGAAGATAGTGTTCACTAATACCATGAATATTTTTTCGCCATCTTCAAGGCCGCCAGTTAATGAGTTGTTCATATACAACATACCCACTAAACCAACTAATACCGCACCTGTCATTGATAATGCAGTCCATATCACAGCGATACGACGTGCAGTGGTTAAGTCTTTATTACTACGTGTTGCTTTAAAACGCGCTAAGATATGAGGCTGTCCAAAATACCCTAATCCCCATGCAACCAAGGATACAATTGCAATCCAAGATAAAGGCTCACCATCGACACCATTCCAAATAGATAATAGCTCAGGGTTAATTACATACAAGTCAGCAGATAATTGATCCACCCCACCGTTCATCGCTGCAATTGGCACAATTAATAATGCCGCTGACATTAATAAACCTTGCACTAAGTCAGTCCATGCTACCGCTAAAAATCCACCAAATAGCGTATATGAAACGACACAAACAGTACCGATAATCACAGCAACCGTATAGTCCATAGAGAATACTGTTTCGAATAATTTACCACCGGCCACTAAACCTGAACTAGTATAGAAAAGGAAGAACATAAGGATAAAGAAAGCCGCTAAGCTTTGCACCATTTTGGACTTATCAGCAAAACGACGTGATAAGAACGCTGGTAAAGTTAAAGAATCGTTAGCCGTAATACTATAAGTACGTAAACGTTTAGCCACGATCAACCAGTTTAACCACGTTCCAGCTAATAAACCGCCTGCTAACCATAATGATTCTAAACCAGCAGCATAGGCATAACCAGGCAAACCTAACAACAACCACCCACTCATATCCGATGCACCTGCAGATAATGCTGCTGGCCATGGTCCTAAGCGGCGTCCACCTAAGAAGTAGTCCTTCGCATCAGAGGTACGCTTATAAGCATAAATACCAATAGCTAACATCATGACGAGGTACACCATAAATGTTGCTATTATAGTAAAATTATTTTCTATCATAGATCACTCCGTTTTTGATCACTAATGCTCTTATTGCTCACCGCAACCTAAAGCTAATAAAGTAGCGTTACCACCTACCGCAGTGACATTTGTCGACAACGTTTTTTCGGTAATAAAGCGTAATACTAAATGTTGATCTCGTACTGTTGGTAACAGTGCTAAATCCGTTTCTGCAATTAATTGAGCAATTTGTCCTGTTCGAGCTGCTAACGCTTGATTCAAACTAATTGCCTGTGCCTCATTACCTACATAGCAAACACCGGCAACATTAGGGTCTGAAATGATAGCCTGTAATGCTTCCTTCTCGTTTACGATGAACACAGGCATTTCAACACCAGATAATGAACAAGCTTGCTGTAAACTAGCGACAATTTCCTTATTATTAGAGTTAGATAGCAATAAAACACTATTACCTGCAATTAATGCACAGTTTAATAGCCCCACTAATGCTGGAACGGAGGAGTCCTGTTCCATCATCATCAAAAATATGCCCCGACCAGAGGTGCTCAGTATATTGCTCTCCCCCGTTGGCCCTGGCATCATTTGCGATTCTGCGATTAACGAAACAGCTTGGCGATTATGAAATTCAATCACGTGTGCCGGCGTATCGCCAATATTTGGATTATCTTTTAAACGCTCGCCCCACTGGGCAGTGATCCCTATACGTTGATGTATATTGATCTCATTCCATGTTAACCATGATTTTTTTGCTTGCTTGATCATTACAGTTACTGATTCTGACATGGTACTTTCTCCTAACATGAACTTACGATTTGTTGAGTAAAACGATGTAAATAACGTGGACCACCTGCTTTAGGGCCAGTACCAGATAGACCTTGGCCACCAAAAGGTTGTACACCTACTACGGCTCCTACTTGATCGCGGTTGATATAACAGTTACCCACTCGGCTCATTTCTGCGATATGTGTATAAGCTCTTTCATTTCGGCTATGCACACCCATCGTCAAACCAAAACCAGTGTTATTAATCTGTTCAATCACGTTATCTAATTCAGCCGCTTTGAAACGGATCACATGTAAGATTGGCCCAAACTGTTCTTCACTTAATTGCCCAAGATTATCAATCTCGATCGCTGTAGGTGAAATGAAGTCACCTTTTGCACAACTGTCATTTAAAGCCACTTGTGCTAATAACTTATGTTCAGCGGTCATTTTTTTAAGATGCGCATTGAGTTTGTCTTTTGCTGTTTTATCAATAACAGGTCCCACATCGGTGCTATGAAGATAAGGTAAACCAACGGCAAGTTCTTGCATTGCTCCCTTAATTAATTCAATAACACGTTCTGCAACATCTTGTTGAATAAATAACACCCTTAATGCCGAACAACGTTGCCCTGCAGAAGCAAAAGCTGAACGAACAACGTCACGAGCAACTTGCTCTGGTAATGCAGTACTATCAACAATCATTGCATTCTGACCACCCGTCTCTGCTACAAAGGTAGCCGGTAATAATGGGCGTTTAGCTAGATTGCGGTTAATCACTTGCGCAGTCCCCGTAGAGCCTGTGAATACAACACCCGCAATACGATGATCAGCGGTTAGCGCAGAACCAATTTGGGCACCATTACCGGTTAATAATTGGATACTTTGGCTAGGGAATCCAGCTTCAAGCATCAATAAAACAGTGCGTACAGCAATTAACGAAGTTTGTTCTGCAGGCTTTGCAATCACTGTATTACCAGCCACTAACGCGGCACCAATTTGACCGAGGAAGATAGCTAACGGGAAGTTCCAAGGGCTGATGCAAACAAACACACCTTTACCTTGATGGCGAATTTGTTGCGTAATGCCATCAAAGCTGACATCTGTTTCAGCATTCGAGAAGTTATCAACGGCTTGTTGAGCATAATAACGACAGAAATCTACTGCTTCTCGTACTTCATCGATACAGTCATGAATTGTTTTACCTGCTTCATGGTGACATAAAGCAATTAACTCAGGCATATTCGATTCAAGTAAGTCAGCAAGTTTATACAAGTACTGAGCACGTTGCTGTACTTCGGTATTAGTCCACTCAGGGAAATATTGATGTGCAGTTGTTAGTGCTTGTTCAATCATCTGGGTTTCAGAAAACACAACAGACCCAACACTAATCGTACGGTCGTAGGGAGCTGTACATTGGTAAACGTCTGTTTTCTCAGTAACATCATTGTAATGAGTCCCATCAACAATCGGCCCCATTTTCCAAAAATGGCCTGTGAATGCTTCCACTTTTTTCTCAAAAGGAAGTGCTTCGCTTTCTATGTCAATATTTACACTGAACGAGTTTTTACGATCAGGGAAAATAGCAGGCGGTAATTCAATTAAACTATTATGCAATGATTGACGCTTCAATAATGTTTCAACAGGATGCTCAATAAGTTCAGCAATAGGACAATCAGCGTCAACTAAACGATGTACAAATGAACTGTTTGCGCCATTTTCTAATAAACGTCTCACCAAATAAGGTAATAGATCTTTGTGGCTCCCTACTGGGGCATAGATACGTACATTACTATTAGACATGGTCATTACATGGTTATATAACGCATCTCCCATGCCGTGTAATCTTTGAAACTCAAACTCTTTGTGAGTCGACATCGAATTGATAGCGGCTATCGTGTGTGCATTATGGCTAGCAAATTGCGGGTAAATAAGGCCCTTAACATGTTCGCATAAAAGAAAACGTGCACAGGCTAAATAAGAAACATCAGTTGCTTCTTTACGCGTATAGACAGGATAAGCCGGGTAACCATTTTGTTGAGATAATTTTATTTCACTATCCCAGTATGCCCCTTTCACTAAGCGTAAAGGAATAACATCACCTTGGGATTTAGCTAATGCAGCCAACCAAACTAAAACAGGTAAAGCACGTTTACTGTAAGCTTGCACCACAATACCGAACTTACCCCAGCCTTGCGTCTTTGGATCTCGGTATAATTTTTCAAATAATGCCAATGAAAGCTCAAGACGATCCGCTTCCTCTGCATCAATCGTTAAGCCAACATTTAAAGCACGCGCTCTTTCTATTAAAGATAACACCGAGTCAAACATTTCAGTCATCACGCGTTGTTTGTTAGCTGGCTCATAACGAGGATGTAACGCAGATAATTTAATCGATACCGTCGCGGCATTATTAGCCTGATTTTTATTAATAGACTTGTTGCCTACTGACTCTATAGCGGTTAAATATGCAGCGTAATATTTTTTGGCATCACTGGCAGTTAGCGCTGATTCACCAAGCATATCAAAGGAATAACTGCAGCCTTTGTTAGTAAACCCTTTACCGTTCTTTTGTGCTTCATCGATATTGCGGCCCAATACAAATTGGTGCCCCATTATTTTCATCGCTTGATGCATGGCTTTACGAATAACAGGCTCAGACATTTTATTAACCAAGCTATTAACAACATTGGTTGTACTATTGGTTCTCGTTTTCTTTAAATTAACAATTTTACCCGTTAATAAAAGACCCCAAGTTGAGGCATTTACAAAAATAGAATCTGATTTTTTAAGATGAGATTTCCAGTCAGCAACACTGAGTTTATCTTTAATTAAGGCATCTGCAGTTGCTGCATCAGGAATACGCATTAATGCTTCAGCTAAACACATTAATAAAATACCTTCTTTGGTATCTAAACTGTATTCTAGTAATAATGCATCAATCATCTGCACAGCATTTTTATCTTTACGCACACGCTTAATCAAATCCGTCGCATAATCTGCCATCGTATTTGATTCATCTTTAGATGGCGTAGCAAGTGGTATTAATTGCTTTAAACAAGCAGACTCATCAGCCATATACAATGGTGAAATATGCGCCCAAAGCGTTGCTAGCTCTGTATTTATAAAATCTTTGTGCAACACATCCGTTGCAATAAATGATGACATACCCAACTCTCCTAAAAGTCATAACACCTGTTAATGTTATGTTATGCAAATGTAACTAAGCACGGATAGTATTGGTAAAAGTTTTTAAGTTCTTACCTAAAACTACGATTTATATGTCAAAAAGTACGATCGATTTTTTTTTGTGACCTGAGTCATGGAAAATTATAATCCAGCTTTATAAAAAAATGATTAATTATGCGCGGATTTTAGCTATAAATAGCATTTATGCCCTCTGCTATAGTTATATGTTCTTAGCTCGAACATTAAGGTCAGGTTTAACCTGATGACTTTTGAAGTGGTGATTGACTATAAAGAATTGCAAGAGCCCCCCTCCCTACTTCTAAGCCAGTAAAGGCATCCGTTGAGGTAGAGAAGTTAATTAGTTTGAAGTAAAAAGGTTGTTGACGTTATTTCGATGGTTGAATTATTAGCGGTACCGAGAAGGAGAAGTTCCCTGAAACTTAGTGAAGGTGTGAGTAAAACTGCTTTGATTAGCAAAGCCACTGGCACTGGCGATCATCGCTAATGTCAAAGAGCGGTCTTCTAGTAGCTGTTTTGCAAGATTCATTCTCACTTGCATGATGTATTGATGCGGGGTCATGCCCATTTGTTGCTTAAATAATAAGTGAAATTGACTTTCTCCCAAGAACACACAACCGGCTAGCTGAGCGACACTGATCTTAGTGGTAATGTGTTGAATAATAAAATTATCAATCACTTCTATATTAATGCGATTCTTTTTACTTAGGTCGGTTTTAATATGACGCTGTAATAAAGCAATAATTGTATTTTTACATGCTTCTGCTACCAATATATCATCAGGGGCTTGGCGCATCTCCTTTACTAATAACTGTAATAGTATTTGAAACTGGGTATCTAATTTAAAATATTGATTAGAATGAATCAAAGTTTGAATATGTTGAGCGGTATAATTATCTAATTGAGACTCAGTGGGTAAATTTAGTGTTAATATTTCGGCAAAGCCTAAACCATTAAAAGCATGATCAGATGAGGCAGTCACCACACATCCCTGCCCTGGTATAATAATATTCTGCATACCTTCTATGCTAAATTCAGAGTTACCATTTAATGCAATCACTAATTGATGATGATCGTGGTCATGATGCTGTATTTCATTGGGTAAAGTTATGACTTCAGCCGGTCGGATTAAAACAGTTTCAATTAGATTCATAACTCACTCCTTGTAATGCGTAATATTAAAAATCCAAATATAAAAGCGAAATGTTGAATTACCTAATAAAAAAATTATATTTTTGAACGACTGTCATTAAGTGGTCATTTATTAGCAATAAAATGAGCGGTTGTTAAGCATTTTCAAAAGCTAGCTAACAACCAGCAACTTGTAACTGATAATTTATAATTTATAATTTATAATTTATAATTTATAATTTATAATTGATGATTGATGATTGATGATTGATGATTGATGATTGATGATTGATGATTGATAACAAGTACAAATCGAATTTATTGTTGTGCAACATGACATTACTAATAAAATTGTATACAGATTGATAAAATGGATATGAACAAAAATCAAAAGCAGTAAATTGATAGGAAGGTTAAAACGAGTTAATTAGAGTATGCAAAATAATAGAGGCTAGTGACACAAAGTAAACGTTTTATATCAACGAACAGGGGCAGCTGACATCCAATCAGCCCTCAAAAATAAAACACTGCCGGTCTCAAACGATTAACCTGCTAGGTAGGCATTGCCCGATTGTATAATTTAATCATTGTTGTATAAATTAAGAAAACCTTTAACACTAAAACCATTCAAGAACTGGTCGCCTATTTTCAATACAGGTACACCTCGGTATCCGGTTTTTGCAAACTCTTTTTGGCCAGCAGCACTTTTAACATCAACTAATCTAAAGTTTATTTTTTGTTGCTCAAGATATTGTTTAGCTGTTTTACAATGAGGACAATTTGCCATCGTATATAATGAAACACGTTTCATTTTAGGGATTCCTTCGGTTCAAATAATAGGTGCTTAATTTGAAATTAAAACGCCTGTGAACATGCAATGAAGCATGGCAACGGCACCACTATAAACACAGGCGAAACTCGTAAAAACGCACATAAATAACCATCAAATATGTAAAGTTATTTGCGCTTTATGGTCTAATGACCGCAACCTCCTTTTGCATGTGCATGGCCGTGTGATAACTCATCTTCAGTTGCCGCACGTACACTGACTACTTCAATGGCAAATGTTAAAGTTTTACCGGCAAAGGGATGATTCAAGTCGCAATCTGCATTAAAACGTCCTACTTTAACGATGGTGACTTCTTGTTTACCCTGGTTAGATTCAACCACAGCAGTCATACCAGCAGTCCATTTCTTTGCACCTTGTAAGTGTTTAATCGGAATGCGTTGTAACGCACCTTCACGACGTTCACCATAAGACTCTTCAGGAGATAAGGTTACTTCAAATTTTTCACCAACTGTTTTATCTACAAAGGCTTGCTCCATTTTTTCAAATAGACCACCGCCGCCGTGTAAATAAATAAGCGGATCATTACCGTTACTGTCTTCTAATAACTCATTACCTTCTGTTAAGCGATAATGGAATTCAACGACACTGTTTTTAGCTATTTGCATTTTATATCCTTGTTAATTTTTTTGTTACTAAATAATTGATATTGATTAATTGTTACTAAACTACTTTACTAAACTATTGTCACTATGCTTTTTTACTAAGCATTTTTTACTAAGCATTTTTACTAAGTAATAGTTGTTCTGCTAATAATACTTAATAGGATTAATTGAATAGTTCAACCACGGCCACAGGAATTTGGTGGGCTAAAATATGCTCTTGCTTAATGGTTTTTTTATGTTCACAAATTGTAGCAAACAAAGTTTGACAATCTTCTGATAACGTTTCACTTTTCAGGTAATTAACTGATTGAATTTGATTATAAAAATCTTTTTCAATGCCGCTAATGTTGAAGGTTTCAAGCGACTTTGCTTGAACCGTCAAGATTTTATTCGCACCGCTACTTAAAGCAATTTCTAATCCTTTAGGGTCTACATCCGCAAAACATAATAGCTGATGTGAAGCTGTAAATGATCGAAAAAACGCATAGGCTTTATGGGTGCTTTGTATTGCTTTTTGATCACCGCGATACAGCCATAAAGCATTTTTTAAATGTGCTGCATTATCCATGAAAGCTAAATATTTTAAATTAGCCATTACCGCTAGGTTTTCAACCAGCACAATATATTGATGTTCTACACTGTTAATTTTAGAGGCATTAACATATAAACCCAATGAAGAAATCGAACCTACCTCTATCTCCCGACCATTGAGCTGTAGTGTTTGTAAAGCGTTAACCAACACAAAGTCATTACTGACGGAGAAGGCATTAAATTTTTCATTATTATGGCTCAAAGCGTTATCGACACGCGTACTTTTATCCGGAAAGTGCTCAAAAAGCAAATCAATGTGTAACTCTCGTTGCACTAATTCAATGATAGCTGCCCTATCTTGTTCAGTATAAAACCACCACCCATCTTGAATACGCCCAAGACGATGAGTATCAACCATCCAACGGCAACTTTGGGTTGCTTTCACGGCACCGAGATCGGCGCGAAGATGCCTTGCAAAAAAATCATATTGTATTTTATTGAAATGGGAATGACTCATTCTATTCAGCTATTCATTATCGTTATTGCGCTTAGCTCTTTAGTTCAAGCAATGTCACTAATTATTAGCTTGAGAACTTCGATTCATATGGAATTTAATTGTTTACCTTTACAACAATATCACTGTACGACCAATTATGGGAAATACCCTGTAATTGCTGACCCTTAGGGCGAATATCTATCAATGCTTGTTGTATATTAGTTAATTTGCAATAACTACTAAACACTAATTCAACCCAAGGTGTCGGGTCGATATGCTGCTGTTCGCTGTGCCATTCCGGTAACGCTTGTTGCCAATATTTTATAGCAGAAACGGGGTTACCTGTGGTAATTGCTTGCTCAAATAAACGTTCTGTTTGCTCTTCGAAATAATCGTAACTGAAACTCATTGCAACATTAGCAATCAATTCAACTTCTGATGTTTCACGTGCATTAGGCTTAACTACTGAACTCAATTTACGCAGTGATTGCACAATTTCAATTAATGCAGTTTCATGGGCTGTCTCTTTAACATTGATATACGACTTAATCGGCATAGGCGCAGCAAAACGCAATGGTTTCGGTAACGTTTTGTCTTCAAACACCTGTTCATTAATTTCAAATTCAGGGTGTTTGTGAAGATACCGTGCCATATTGCGTAATAGGCTTGCCTGTTTTTCATCGCGTCTTAATTTAAATAAACTTAAGCGCATGCTATCAATGATGTAACGTAACCTTGGAAGGGTCTGATTAAACCAATAGATGAAACCACTAATTTTACGAGCCAGTTCAACCGGGCAAGCCCAATTCATCCATTCATAACAGGTTTCAGGGTCAATCTGTTGCAACTCAGTTAATAGCTTTTGTGCATAGGTTAAAGCACGTTCGTTTTCACGAACCTTGGCGCTAATAGTAGAGACAAAACCAAACTGACTGGAAATGGCATAATGCATATTATCTAAGCTAACATTTAAGTTATCTTTTGCTTCATAAAGTAGATCATCAAATTGATCTAAGTAATATTCTGCGTCCTCTTGTTGATCACCAATCACTGATAAACGGTAGTCGTTGACAGTATCTTCCAATACATCAATCACTTTACCCATATCAGTAAGTTGACGATAACTACTTTGTTTGCGCATTAATCGGTTTAACATGCGTTTTAGTTCAGCACTAACACGATAATCACCGGGTTCATCGTCCGGCCTTAATAAAGATTTTTTATGTAAGGCAGCTATTTTACGTGCATCACCGCCATCGCCTTGTATCGATCCGAATACATAGGCTTCAGCAAGCAATTGGTCGTTTGAACCAAGTTGACGTAATAACTCCGCAACATCTTTAGTATCGTAGCCAGCCATTAAAACAATAACTCTTCTTGTTGTTGCTGTTCCGTTTCGGGTAACTCTATACGCTCTGAGTCATTCAAAAACTCAATCAACAAATAGATCAAATCAAAACGAGCCGTCGCAAAATAACGACTACTTCCAGCATTCTTACGCACAAAATACCCTAACTCTTCAAGCTTATGAAAAACAAACACTAGCTGTTCGCGGCTTTCTAACTTATTGGTTTTAAAAGGCCGTATAGCAGTTAAGTGACGCAGTTGCTCACGTAACGTTTGATCATGTTCAAAGGGATCAAACAGTTCATTAATATTAATAATTGATTTAGCGTGGATCGGTAAATCAGTTTGGCTGGCAGTCAGGATAAGCTCTAAGAATTCCACTAAAGGACGAAACATACCTCTAATATCAGTAAATAAAGTAGTCAGTTCGGCACTATTATTGGTATCCACTTCGTTAAAAGTACAATAATAGGCATCGGCACTGTCTAAGTACGTTAAATCACGATCTAAATTAGACAAAAAATCTGAGACACGATCCTGATTAGATTGAGCCTGTAAAAATAGGTATTCATCGGCAAACCCTGTTTCACAAATGACCGCTCCTGTTAGTAGTTGCTGAACAGTTTGCTTAAACATTTTGTGGCTCCTTTGTGATCATATCTATATCAGTGCTTGATGCCGGCTGTTTACTCTCTGTATTAGTTTGCTCACGTTTTTCTTGTGTACTGACATTAACGCTTACGTCTGTACTTGCATTGTTATGTACTTGGCTATTGAGCTGTTCGGCTACTTTTTTACGTTGTAGCAACAATTCATCTAAACGAGAAGTTGGAATATGCGCATGAAAAATCTTATTATCTTTAATCTTATAATGACGTTGATATAAAGACAAAATATGCCTATCTGTAGAAGGTGAAGCTGATAGCATAGTGATCGCATTATCGTTAAACATGGTCAATAATAGGTCGATATTTTCTGCAGCAAGCTCACCTAATTCATCCACCGGTAAAATAATTTGTGTTTTTGCATCACTTTCACCTCGTAACATACCCAAAATACCCGCATATAAAGAAAGCATTGCTAAGTAGGATAAGCCAGTAGAACTGATTTTTTTCAATTGTCGCGCATTACGAGCATGTTTTAGTTGCCCTTTTTCTGAGATAGTAAACTCTATATCAAACAATTGGTGATGTGCTAATGCAAAACCATCGCTGGGTAGATAAGTAGATAATTTTTGCATCGCGACAATTAAGTCATCGGGAATATCACCCACCCCTTCTCGTAAATCATCACGATACTTTTCAAACAACTTTGCAAATTGTTGTAATGGGCCCCAATAATCAAGTTCTTCTTGTTTCATCACAGTATTAACATTAATGTCCGCTAATGCTTCGAAGTGAGCCAGCTTAGTTACGTTGCTTGATAACTGTTTGCCAATACTTTTGATACGGCGCGCAAAGTTTTCTATATGCTGATAAAACTCATTGATCATATTCGCATTGACTGTGACTAATTGATAAGTATTCTTTTGCTTTTGAGCGGCACTGCTTAATAAATCAGCAATTGGATGCTGGTACTTAAATAGACTACGAGCGCCTTCATAAATATCATTATCGGACACTAATTTGATCCAGTTTTCATACAATTCACTGTTGGCATTATGCTTAGCAAAGGCAGTATTAAACTGGGTAATTTGACTTTGTAGTCGTTTATCAATGGTTTTAAATTGTTTTATCCAATCGCCACAGAATGTCACGGTTAAATCGGCACTGTTATGCGGTTCATATTCACTTAACGACGCTTCGATACCGTATTGCTCACACTCTCGTTGCGCTAACCCTAATTGTAATAACAGATCGGCATCGTCATTTAATTGTTGCGATACTTTCTTAAATTGTTTCTGTTGCTCACTGATTAAATTGTTTTTTTCAATTTTTAAATCCGCTAAGCTATTTTCTAAACCACGCTTTTGGACTTCTCGGTTTTGGTTTTTTTCAACTAATTGGTCACGATGCACATAACGTTCATTCATAAACTGCTGGTATTCACGGGCTTTACGCGCCCACACAGCACACTGTTCTAGTTTTTCAATTAACTCTACACGTTGTTTAATGCGCTTATCGACTTCACCATCAGGATCTAACTCTTCTAATGCCCGATCGCGTTGTTGCTTATAATCTTTTTGTCGTGTTTTAGCGCTATCTTTAATAGATGCTAACTGCTCTGCTAATTGCTCTAACTGGCTATCTCTATCGGATTCAATGACCATCCGTTGATCAAGCATTTGATTACTCAACTCAAAGCGTTGCTCTTGCTGCAATACTTTAAACTCTTCAAGCTTAGTATGTTGATTCTTAATTTGTGTCGTGAGCTTTTTAATATTGTCTTCAAACGCTAATGCCGCTTGTTTTAAATAATGTTGCTTTTTAAGCTCAAGATTTTCTTGTTGTACTTTGAATTGTTGGCGTTTTAATTCTACTTTTTGTAAATTTTGTTTACGTTCGCTGATTAAAACCTGTTGATTAGCTATTTGCTTCGTCAATTCATTAAGTTGAGACTCTAGATCTGTTACCTTTTTAATCAACGTTGCAATTTTTTGCTCTACATCACTTAATTTTTCTCTAAGTTCGTTTTCATTAAGTTGTAAATCATTGTCTTGCAGCTGATCTAAATCTATTTTCAATCCAAATAAGGTTTCTGCGCTATCCGCCTGAGAAACCCATTGAGGATTAAGATCTTTACGTGCTAACTGTTGAGCAGATAACACTCGTCCAATATTGTTTTTCCAACCTACCGCGTTTGGCTCATTGCTTAAAAAATGTTGAAGCGAGTTAACTTCTGGTAAGAGTTGTAGCTGCAATTGCTGGCGTGACTTTTTGACATCTTCAAGCTGGCGATTATGTTGTTTATGTTGCTCTAAGAGTTGAATACGTTGTTTTTCTAGCGTATTTAACTGATCATTATCAGAGCCTAATACCTGTAAGCAGTCACTCAAGTTATCTTTAACTTCTGACATACTGACTTGGTTTACTTCAATCTCAGCCCGTAAGCTTGCTTCAACGGTAATATTTTTCTTCGCTAACTGTTCCATTTTAAGCTGGTTTTGTAGCGTTTGCAGGTCCATATTTATTTTTAAAAATGACTCGTTAAGTTGTTCATTTAATTTACTTAACTGCCCTTGATAGTTTTCGGACACGACTGATAGTTGTAGGTTAGATTGCTCTTTAATATGTGAGACTTGCTCATTATTACGCGCTTCATCTTGTACTTTTTGCAAGGTTAACGATTGTAACAATGACTCAAACTTAGCTTGGACTTTATTTAAATTACCTTCAAATGCTTCAATAATTTCATTTACATCATTTAATGCTTGTTGGTAACGCGGTGCATTATCGGCTTGTAATTGATAACTCGCTGCGTCATTTTCATCAAACTTTAATTTATCGTCATCTAACAAATCAATACGGCTTTGATCTGCTTCTATCTTTGCCGCTATTTGGCTTATTTCAGTTTGCAGTAGCAGGCTTTGTTCTTTTAACTGTTTATCTAGGACCGTTATTTGATCTCTAAAGCGTGCTTTTTGATCACTACGTTGTTGTTGTAACTCAGTGATATTTTGCTGGTGCGCTAGCATTTCCGCATGCAAATGCTGCAGCTTAATCAATAAACTGTCTAACTGCGTAAAATCTGTTTGCCATAACGCAATTTTATCACTTACTTTTTGAATAGAGCGGCTAGCTTGGATGTCAGCTAACCATAAACTAATATCTTGTTTATTAAGGGTGATTTGTTCTTTTTCTTGCCCCACGCTGCGCGCGATGTGATCACTAGCGATAGCCACCAGCATTTGTTTAACCGCATCAAAGTCTAGATTTTTTTCAATCGTACCGTTCACTACTTTGTCTAGATGAGGAGTCGCTAAATCACTGAATGAGAAACGATTTTGTAATTGACGAACCTCTTTAACTTTACGACCACTACGTAAGTTTTGAATTACTTGTCGGTATTTATCAACGCCTAAATAGTTAGAGCATTCAACACCTAAATTTCGATAAGCTCTTTCAACTTCAGAGACGGTCAACGGGAAATGATTTTCACCAATAAATAATCCACTTTCAAAACCACTATCAATGAATTTAAATTGCACTCCGCGCCCATCTGAACTGGCAAGTGCCATACATGTTTGACCACCAGGTCGTTGGTATTCATAAACCAACATACTGGAGTCTCTTGGCAAATAATAATCAGCAAAGTTTTTAGCTTGATCCACTTTACTAACTATTTCACTGGGTCTCATACCATAAAAAAGTGGCAGTAAACGCATCAAAGATGTTTTACCAGCACCATTGGTACCTTCAAGTTGTGTATGACCAGATAAGTCTAATTCGTTAACCTGCCCTTTCCAAAAGCTATCGATAATAATAATGCGTAATAATTGATAGGCCTGTTCTGCCATGGAAAATCCTTGTTAACTTTAATTATAAAAACGTTTGTTTATGAAGCAGTCATATTTAAATGAATAAATACAACCGAAAAAACAGTGAAACTTATCTTGCTTAATAAGGTTTGTCGACCAGTTTCAAGCAACACTTCGTATTAATCTCTGTAAATGCAGAATATGTAACCAATACGATTGTTACTAGATTAATAATCTGGTTTATTCAAGCTAATTATAAAAACACTTAAAAACATAAGTCCCCAAAAATAGACTTATTTAAAATACCAATTACTTATTAACTAACAAACAACTCGCTAGAAGATCAGCAAAAAAAGGGCTGCCCTTTTTATTTAAAAAAGCAATATTTCTATCCGGGATCCCTTCCACATCCGGATGAGCGGCAATGGCTTTTTCCATACTACTCTCACGAATGAGATGTAGTGTGGGATGTGGTGAACGATTGCTATAATTAGACGCTGCACTTTCATCATCACCAGCAAAACAATAATCAGGATGAAAATGAGCTAATTGATAAACGCCTTCATAATGGCTCATTTGTAGAAGATGGTTGGATAAATACACCAGATCTAAAAAGTGTTCGAAATCACTACAGGCTTCACTCAAAATTAATAATGTAGTTTCAGTCTCTGGATGTGTATCTAAAAATTCACATTCAACCGTTAATCTATCTAATACACCTTCAATTTCAGTACTGGCTTCTTCACAGTAACGAATACTCCCTCGCTCCACTTCTCTTTTAGCAAATGGACAAATATTATATTTAACAATGACGTTGTTAACCCAAGATTGCGTACTACTAATTACGTCCACGTGTTTCCCTTTTTACAATGTTGCACTTAACTTGAATGCTTGATTCTTAAATAGTGTCTAAGTGTAACGCTTTATGTGCGCTTTGATAACCTAAGGCAATCATCTCTTTTGCACGGTCAAATTCTAAAGTGCCGCAGGCATTTCTAGGGATCACTATATTATAATCGGCAGGATAAGCCGCCAACTTCAAACGTGCAATAGTACTTTGCATCGCATCAAAGGCTTGGTCTGCAACATCATAAGCTTTCCATGTCGGAGGTTTACTACTTGTTAACGCTAAATTATCCCCAAACTGCTTGATATAGTGACCAATTTTTTGCTGCAATGGTAAATCTTCAATACTGTCTACAACATTTATTAAGGTGTCTGGTTCGACTCTATCTAGATCAATAACGCCGCCCAGATTAACTGCAACAGTAAAATCCGTATTATCGCTAAATGTAGGGGCAATAGGCACCGGGTTTAACACACCGCCATCAATCAACTGCACACCTTTGCGCTCAACCGGCGTAAAAAATAAAGGCAATGAAATAGATGCGCGTATTGCATCAAATAAGCAGCCTGAATTAATCCACACTTCTTTCTCGTTCTTAATATCTGCGGCAACAGCTGTAAATTGGAGCGGCAGGGCTTCGATGGTTTGATCTCCTAATAACTTGAATAGCGTATCAATGATTTTATCGCCACGTAATAATCCACTAGTACTCCAAGAAAGGTCTAATAATGAAATAATATCTAATTTACTTAGCCCACAAACCCATTGTTCAAATTCATCTAATTTTCCCGCAGCAAATACACCGCCAATCAGGGCTCCGATTGAGCAACCTGATATAGACTTTATTTGATAGTTGTTTTCAACTAACCACTTAATAATACCAATATGAGCCAACCCCCTTGCACCACCGCTACCTAACACCAGTGATATACATTTTTTTTGTTCGGGACTTATTTCAAGTACATGATTTTCAGTTACCATATTAAAATCCCTGTCGTTATGAACCTTGGCATATTAACCACCTTTTAATGTTTTGTAGCAATTCTGCATTAGGAACTTTACAAAGTGAACAACCATTTATATTATTGTTTTTATTTATCTAAAACTCTACCTTTACTAACGTCAGCTATTAACATTGCTTTATTTGAACCAATGACATTTAATGATGGTCCTAGTACTTAGTTTTTGTCAGCATATAAAGTGTTCAGGCCTTATTTAACAACAACAAACAACAATTGCCTATCTTTGCTTGTCCGTAAGTACTTAGCCTGTCATACTTTTAGCTTACTATTTTTTTAATCATCAGGATAATCATGACTAGTTTCTCAACATCAATTCATCAAGTGGTCACTACTGCTTTAGCGGATTTGCATGAAGCACAATTAAAAGGGAAAATCCCTAAAAATCCACTCAGTGAAACGCATTTTCTAGCGGCATGGACAACCAATGCGATGAAGAAAAAACGTTTTGAAAGTGATGTGTTGCCGACGTTAAAAATTTGGCAACGTAAAGCTCGTAGTTTAGGAAAAAACGCGGCTTTAGTTGAAACTTTTCAGGCAATTAAAGCACACTACGAACACGTTTTTGACCAAGATTTAAAAGCAAAACCTGTTTATAAACAACAAATAATTGATTTTTGTGACAAATTAACTGGCCTACAATGGATGGTCAATACTGACCTTGAAGTGGGCGAAAAGTTAAATCGTCATAGTGCAGGACAAGCATCAATGATTATTTGCAGCCAACAATTCGAACAATATTTTGAAGATGGTTTATTAGTTAAACCTATTAGTTTATATATACGTGGTGATTTACCAGAAGCATTACAAGCCGCTTTTGAACAATCATTGTTACTTTACAAAGTGACTGATTATAAATCTAAGGTTAAATATCATGGCGAATATATTATTTACAACAATAACGAAGGTGAATTTTTACCTGAATTATTGATAGCTTAGTAATTTTAAAGTGTTTGCTTGGTATCACTGTGCAAACACTTTATCGCTTTCTGTTTAACTGCAGATTAAAAATGTGCTTTAAATACAAATATCAACATAAAAATTTATCAACATGATTAATTTAAGGCCTTCATAATCGTTATAGGTTAACTTCAAAATATCACAGACGCCATGACTCTTTTATCTTCAATCAACAAAAATAAGATCAATAATAATGACAAAAAATGCTGCCAACGATACCAATATTGATATTGATATCGAATCTCACTCTTTTACCGTGTCTGTATTGCGTCGTTTTATCTGGATCTATTTATTGATAGCAACAGCTTTGGCACTATCCTTGGCATACATCCAATTCCAATACACTCAAAACTTAGAAAAAACAATGCTTGCTCAAGAAGAAGCATTTGTGACTTCTACCACTCAAGCACTACAAAAAGAAATGCAAATTCAATTAATGGTGTTACAAATGAGCACGCGCTCTAAAGCACTCGTTGATTTTCTTGAAAATGGCACCCTTGCAAGCAAAAAAGGATTAGAGTCTCTATTTGCTAATTTAGCATCTACATTTCTTCGTTACGATCAAGTAAGACTGCTGGATATTGAAGGTAACGAACGTATTCGAATAAACTATATCAGCCCTTCACTAGAAATAGTCAAACCTGCTAACTTACAAAATAAAAAACATACGCATTATTTCCAAGAAGGTATTAAACAACCAAAAGGTAAAGTTTATGTATCTCCGATGGAGCTTAATGTAGAGCATGGTGAAATCGAAGTTCCCTATAAACCTGTTATCCGCTTTGCGACACCGGTTATCAATAAAGCAGGTGAGACAGTTGGTTTAATGGTGATGAATTATCTCGCCACTGAATTATTACAAAACTTTAGAGACCAAATGGAGCTACGTATTAACGGTCAAGGTATGTTAATAGACCCTGAAGGTTACTGGATAAGTAATCATGATAGAAGCAATGAGTGGGGAGGAAGCCTTGATACGGTCACTCAGAAATTTCAAGATCAATATCCACAGGCATGGCCTACAATTCAAAAAAATGACAATGGTATCTATCACTCTGATCGAGGAATATTTCGATACGTGTCGATCAATCCTTTTAGTTTAGATAGCATCGGTAAATATCAAGCAGAACAAGCAATTAACCTTTCTGTAAGTGAACAATCTAGGCAACAAAATAATTGGAAATTAATTATTTTCTTACCCTATGATGTAATGAATCAAAGTTCTTTTTTTTATAAGCCTGTGGGCCGTGTGATCCTAGCTTCATTATTCATTGGTTCCGCTGCTATTTTGTTACTGCTTTTGATCATGTCAGAACAAAAACGTAGACGCCTACGTTACGACTTATTCATCAAAAATGAATTAATTGATTTATATGAGAACGCGCCCTGTGGTTACCACAGTTTAGATAAAAATGGCTCTGTGATAAAAATGAACCAAACTGAGTTAAATTGGTTAGGTTACACTCGTGATGAAGTTATTGGATCATCTTTTACTGATTTTTTAACCAAAGACAGTGTCCCTGTATTTAAACAGTTTTTGAAAAATCTACACTTTGATAAAACCATAGAAGGTGTAGTATTAGAAGTTCAATGTAAAGATGGCCATACCTTTTTCGTCTCTACGTCGGCCACTTCAATTCTAGAAAAAGGTTATTTTGCTATCGCACGCACCTCTGCATTTGATATTACAGAACGGATTGAATTGGAAAAGCGTCTTGACCACATTGCTAATACCGATGTGCTCACAGAAATCAGTAATCGTAGGCACTTTTTCATGCAAGCGAGTCAAATTTTAGAAGCCGAAGATCATGTTTCTTTACTAATGATAGATGCCGATCATTTTAAAAGTATTAATGACAATTTCGGACATGATATCGGTGATATAGTCTTAAAGTTTATTGCCGCATCACTACAAAAAGCATTACCTGAGGGGGCTATTTTGGCTCGAATAGGCGGCGAAGAGTTTGCCATGCTGACGACAGGGATAGATAAAAAAGACGCTTTCGAAGTAGCAAATAATATTTGCGAGCTATTAGCGAATAGCAAGATAAAAATAGATGATCAACTAACGATTGAAGTAACGTTATCAATCGGGATTACTCAACGTATTAACGCTAACGAAGATTTAAATGATCTACTTAAACGCGCTGACGTTGCACTGTATTTCGCAAAAACAACAGGACGAAATAAAGCAGTCCAATCCACAGAAGAAACTGAAGCCTAATACTTAGGTCTAAAAAGAGATCTTAAACTGAAGTTATTAATGTAACTTCAGTTATACACCCTCAAAAATCTACCTTCATAAACCTTTCTTCAGTCAATAACTTAGATTCGTATAATAAGTCATCAGTCTAAGCTAAATTGCACTTTTATTTGTTGCATTAAATAGGTTTCTCTTTGAATTGATAAACCCTGCTTTTTGTCGTTTAGCATGGTGTTAATATTATGTTGAATAGCATCGTCGATGTTAACCCAACACACTTGCATCCCATTATTAACTTCATAGTCTTCCAGTTTATTGGCACCAAGTTGTTCTCCTATTTCGCAGCTGTAGCAATACGAGAGCATATGCATGATAGAACATTCGGGGTTATGTTTATCACTCTTATGTGGCCGATACTCTTCATATAACCCAAAAGCTTGAACACTCCTTATTGCAACGGCACCGGTTTCTTCTGCCAGTTCCCTTTTAAAGCCAGTCAATAAATCTTCGCCTTCATCGACACCTCCACCAGGCAAGGAGTAGTCGTTATAGCGCTTAGTAAACATTAACAAAATTTTGTTGTCTTTTATCACTATCGCTCTTGTTGCGATACGAGTAAAACTTTGATGATGACAGGCGGACAAGTTATCAATTTGTATCGAAGGATGAACCACTCGTTGCAGTAAACGCATTACACTCTCTAAATATATTTAAATTCAATGGCGCCTATTTTAATGAGTAATGTTTAATTAAACAAAAAATGAACGACCTAAAACAATATAATGATTAATTATTTATATCATTCGCTTAAAAAATATACCTAACTACACGAGTGCCCTTAAAATATCGATAGGACATCTAACATAGAGCGTCATCACAGCTCAATAATCAAGCCTAAAGCAGGTGATGATGCATTTTTTGACCGAATAATTCGTATTTAACCCTCATGTGTATCATAATCATACGATTATTTTATATTAAAATTTAGGCAGTGGAGGAAATATATGGACATTAACGGCAGTATTAACCTACATAGTCAACCAATCACCATCTTAAGAAATGCGCCTGAAACCTCTGATCTTAAATACCTAGCAGTAGAGACTCAAAAACAAACACAAAGTGTTGATGAAGTAACAACACAGCAACCAATATTACAGGCGCAAGCGCCCAGTGAGGATTTGATCAGTTCAAGAGTTTCTGAATATCAATCGCTTACAGCGAATAATCAACTGCAAGATGATAAATCGATAGGCAGTTTATTAGACATAAAAATTTAAATTCATATTTACAGCAGGAAATTTGTGCAGTAATAAAGTTTAGTGATAAATCGGCATATAAATAGGAATAGCAAATTTATGGATATATCAACAGCTCTCCCACTTCCTATCAGTATTACAACAAACTCAAAAATAGCAGATACTGTCGTTTCCTCTGCCAATATTTCATCAGAGACAGTGAACGCTCAAGTAATAAACTCTAAATCAGTGCCAATACAGCCAAACTTACAAGGGCTCTCCCCCTCAATATCAACAATTCAAACGCCGACTTACCAAAGACCAACTATTGATGGCAGTATTAAAAATGCTAATCAAATCGCAACACCTCAAGAAAACAAAGGATCATCACAGTCTGATTCAGAAATAATTGCAGAAACAGAGCGAGTTGAAGATAGCAAACAAAAAACTAATAAAGAAGTCTCCGAGATCGATTCAACTAGCTATTCAAATAGTCATTCAAGTAACGACCAAAGTCAGACATATAGCGAAGCTGAGTTAGCCGTAATAAGCTCTTTAAAGACACGTCATGATGAAGTAAATACCCATGAACAAGCGCATGCTGCTGCAGGAGGCCAGTATGCTGGCTCACCAAATTATAGCTATCAAACGGGGCCTGATGGCGTAAAGTATGCAGTGTCAGGTGAAGTTTCTATTGATACATCGCCTATTGAAGGCGATCCTGACGCAACATTAAAAAAAGCGCAACAAGTTAAAGCAGCAGCTCTTGCGCCTGCACAACCCTCATCTCAAGATATAAAAGTGGCGGCTGAAGTAGATCAAATGGCGACCCAAGCACGCAGTGATATCTTAGCAGAAAACCGCCCTGATGCCTCTAGTGATACCACTCATGAGCATTCGTCAACGGGCTCTGCAAGCGATTCTTCAGCTGATAACACAGATACACAACAAAACCTGAGCAATTCTCAGAATATAGAAGCGACAGTTTCCAGTAATCAAAGAAAAAATAATAATGAGCTTGAAGATAAAAGCCAGGAAATAGCAACAAATAATAATATGATTGCGCGGCGTTTACAGATTAATAATGTATATCAAAGTAGCAGCATTAGTTCTAAGCCCTATGCCAGCTTCAATGTCCAAGTATAAAGACGTAACAGATTTTAAATTTCACTATCCAATTCCAGTCTACATTTAGAAAAGCATTATAGAAAACAGTTATAGAAAAGAACACTTCATTTTGTATTACAAATCAAACTTAGATTTGTGTACATCCTCACAAATATTGTACTAAAAATTCGTATATATTTTAAGTGTTTAATCATTATTGGAAATAAATGGCTCTCTCGTTATGCTTTCAACTACGTGCAGTTTAATAAAAAAACAGTACAAGACACCAAACTAACCCTTTAAAAACAAAGCCATTTTTAAATGTCATTTATGCTCTTTATTAAATAATTACATTGCTGTCCATCTAATTCTTATTAAAGATTTACTCGTAATTTTTATAAAACAATATAAATGTGCGCTTCATTTTTTAAATACAGAGATAAGTGTTGATAGTGACTATTTACAAAAAATCAATTTGTATTACAATAAAATAATTGATGCGTAGGTATTTTGAGTATAAATTAACTATCAATCAACTTTAATCTACATTTTATCAATGAATAATGCTTCACATTTATTGCAGCATAAACTTAACAAGTAGTGAGAAAATAATATGTCTAAAAAAATTGCTTTAATCACTGGTGCAACTGGTGGTATTGGTTTCCAAGTAGCTAAACGTCTTGGTCAAGATGGTTACACTGTCGTGCTAAATGGTATTGAAGATGAAGTTGGTGCAGCACGTGTTGCAGAACTTAAAGCTGAAGGTATCGAAGCTGAATACTACGGCTTTGATGTCACTAATGATATCGCTGTTACTGAAAATGTTAATGCGATTGGAAACAAATACGGTCAAATTGATGTTGTAGTCAATAATGCAGGTGGCCTTGGTGGTCGAAGTTCTATCGAAGAAATGACGACTGAATTCTTTCGTTTTGTAATGGCATTAAACTTGGATAGTGCTTTCTTTGTCTCTCGTGCTGCCATCCCATTTATGAAAAAAACCGAAGGTGGCTCAATTATTAACTACACTTCAAATGCTGCTTGGAATGCAGGCGGACCTGGTGCTGGTATTTATGGCACATCAAAAGCTGCTGTTCACACCTTAACTCGTGCCCTGGCTAAAGAATTAGCACCAGCGGGTATTCGTGTTAATGCAGTTTCTCCAGGAACCATCGATACACCATTCCATCAACAAATTAAAGATACAAAACCCGAAGTATTTGCATCATGGAAAGATAACATTATGTTAGGTCGTCTAGGGCAACCTGAAGATGTATCTGGCGTGATCTCATTCTTAGTCAGTAAAGATGCAGCGTTTATCACCGCTGAAACAATCCAAATTGGTGGGGGTCAAGCTCTAGGAATTTAGCCTTAATTTAATAACATTATTTAAAGCATTAAAAACCTCATATCCCCTTCAAAGGGCCCAGAGGTTTTTAATGTTAATGCTGACAACGCTAGGCATAACAATTTCTGAATGCCGCTTAGCACATTAGTCTAAAAACCTGCTCTGTTATGCCAGGAAATGATGACTAACATTTAACGAAACAAGTATCAGTTATTTAGGTACACAAGCTAAATTAGATGCTGCAGGTAATGTAAGAGAAAATTTTCTTTGGCGAGAATAAGCAATCCCAAATAACCCCACCGCTAACAAAATAATAGATACAGGTTCTGCAACACTTGTAGGTACAACAGCTTCACCCGTACTCACAAAGTTTCCACTAATATTTAGCGCATAATCCGTTACATTATTAGCACTATACCAATTATTGCGATAACCAAATTTGTTATTTTGAGAAGCGGTAATAGCAACGGAGTAATCACCCGCAGCAAGATTAACAGTTATAAAACTATCAAGACCGTATCCACTATCATCATCGTATTTAATAAGGTCCGCCCAACTTAAATCCCCATCGTCTTTAAACAAATATAAAATACTATCGAATTGGTTATATTTGTTGTATTTGCTATTCCACCAATAATAATTATTATTTTTTTCTGCTGCAGATATAGTTACCTTTCCCGTATCGAAGGTAGAAAAATCATACCAATCTGCTTCACCATATTTTAAAGTACCAGTCTCGGTTATCAGCCCTGCATATGTAATATTAGGCAGCAGTAAAAAAAATAGAATACCGATTCTTGATTTTTTCATTGCATTTTCCTTCATAAAATTAACTGTTATACCAATCTGGGTAATAAATTGTCTATTGAGGCGTTAGGGAAAATGGATGATAGCAAGGCGTTGATTGCAGTAACTAGTTATTGTTATTGCAAAATCAACAAGGAAGCTAGGATTCATTTTAACAAGAATAAGTAACTAGATGATTACTTAGATTGGTATTATATTCAATTATTGTAAACTAATTTTTTGATAAGATAAAATAAATACTCAATAATGGCTACTTCCTAATAATAAAAAAAGAGAAACAATAAGTTATCGATTTGAAGTAATGAAGTAATAAAGTAATAAAGTAATAAATTGTGTTTTTATACCATATTTGTATTAGTTGACCAGGAGAGTTTGCAGTTGCGACATTCCTTTTTTTTCACATTGCACACTATTGCGTCCATTATTTTTAACGCGGTAAAGTGCTTGATCCGCTCGATGAAATAAGTCTTCAACCGTATCTGTATTATGATACTCACTAACACCAAAACTACAGGTTATATAGACTCCTTTTGATAATTCTGTCTGGCTAATTAATTGACGAAGTCTTTCGCTGAAATTTAATGCTGCTTCAATGGCTATACACGGTAATATTAAAACAAACTCTTCACCGCCCCATCGTGCAAAAATATCTACATCTCTGATATTATTAACCACTGCTGAAACCATATTTTGTAACACTTGATCTCCAATTTTGTGGCCAAATGAATCATTAATGAGTTTAAAATGGTCAATATCGAGAATGACCAAGCTTAATGCGTGTTCGTATCTGTTAGCGCGGGAGATTTCGCTGTTTAATGCTTCCTCGAATTTTTTACGGTTTGCAATGTTGGTTAAAGAATCAGTATTAGCTAAGCGCTCTATTTCAAGGATCTTTTCTTCAAGTAGTTTGTTTTTTGCTTCTAATTGCTCTGTTTTGATTGAGATTAATTTCTCGAGAGTGACATTACCTAAAGCTAACTGTTGGTTTTGTTCAAATAGTGAAAGTTGTGCTATTTTTTGTTGATGAATATCTTGATGAGCCCCAATAATTCTGGCAACAGAACCATCGGGGTTGTATTCAACTACTTTAGATCTATCGGTGATCCATAGGTAACTACCGTCAGATTTTCGGCAGCGATAATCTATACAATATGAATCAGTTTTCCGAGTAATTATTTTTTCAAAGCTCTGCATCACTTTATCATAATCCTCTTTGTGGATTACATTTTCCCAAGTATATACATTTTGTTGAAATGTCCCGACGTCATAACCTAGCATCTTAAACCAAGCAGTACTTCTAACTACCCTTCCCGTTTTACCATCCCAATCCCAAGAACCTTCTGCAATAATATCTAAAATACAATTCAAGGTTTTATCTGCATCAGCAATTGTTTTGTGCTGATAAGTTTTATGTTGATAAGTTATATGAGATGAGCTTAGATCAATTGATTTTGTATCTAAAGGATCAGGTGGTGATGAATGAGAATATGCATGAGGATGACGACTTGGATTACTTTTACTCATAGGGAATACTTTATCATTAATATTTAATTATTAGGTTTAACGCATCAACAGAAAAATGCTAATTGGCTAAACTAATGTAAGCCTTGCATCGAATATAAAAAAGCGTTCAAAATAAGGAAGCTATAGAATCAATCAAATTTTACATCAATTATATCAATCGACACATACTATCTATGCAAAAAATGAATTATGACCTCATGCTCGATTATATATTTTTATATAATCGATTTTGTAAGCTCAAGTAATCTTTTAAGGCCAGGCTTTCCAGTTTTAGTTCCCTTCTATTACTTTTATTCATTTTTTTATAATGGTTAATCAATTTACTTAAATAAGCTTCATGACTAGCTTCTGACTTCCAAAGCTTATTACCCGTTACTGATAGCGGCTCACCTTGCAGTTGATTAATCAACATAAGTTCGTAGCCTCGATTATTTTCAATAATCAATTGTTCTTGTTTCAAATTAAAGCCTAGCTCAATTAGCGTCAGTCGAAGCTTGTAGGTGTGTTGTACAGGGCACAAAAGAAAATCTATATTTTCTCCTGAATAGCGTTGCATTAATCGAGTTATTATATCAATCATCAATTCCCCACCGACGCCACTGATAATGACTAAATTTGCAGGCAAAATTTTATCAGATGGGATATCGCGATTATCCATTTCATCATACTCATCGTTTAAGTCTGAACGCTTTTCGCTTTGTAACACGTATGATTCAAGCTTCCTTATGGGCTCCAATTTTAACTCTGCAACATCCTGACACAAGGCTTGCCATTGGCTTCCCGCGGGAAGGTGATGAGCATATTTAGTTAATTTTTGTGATAATGACTCAATCAGCTCAGGTACAACATCTACAAAATTAACCTGTTTGGTTAATCCATTTGCTAAGATTTTAAAGCCTAATAATCCATGATCACAGCAACAATCCCAAACAACCTGATAAGGTTGATTGGCCATTTTTGACAAGGCTAATAAACGTTTGTTTAATTTCATTTTAAAAATCTTTATCAGCTAGGTTGTTTAATGTTTTTCATGGTCAATGCAATCCGTTTACGGTCTTGATCAACACTCACCACTTCCACATTAACTATTTGACCAACTTTAACGACTTTATGAGGATCATCAACAAAACAGTCAGACAACATGGATATATGCACCAATCCATCTTGATGCACCCCGACGTCTATGAAAGCGCCAAAGTTTGCTACATTCGTCACCACACCTTGTAACGACATATCCACTTCTAAATCACTGATTTTTCCAATACTTTGATCAAATTCTGCAACTTTAAATTGTTCCCTTGGATCACGGCGTGACAGAGTCAACACGGCTAAAATTTCTTGATAAGCCGGCATATTTGATTGTTGATGGCTATTTGGGAGCTGATTTATTGCCGAAAGTGACAATGCTTCTGCACCATTATTAAGTACAACGTCTTGAATTGTTTTATTATTAAGCGCAATTAATTGTTTTGCTAATGGGTACTGTTCAGGGTGAAGTATGGTTTCATCTAAGCATTCATCCCCTCCATTAACAGTCAAGAATCCTGCTGCTTGTTGAAACGCTTTAGTCCCTAAACGTGGCACTTTAGTTAATGCCTGACGTGATTTGAAACGGCCATGTTGCTGTCTATATTCAACAATATTTTGTGCTAGCCCTGCATTTAAACCCGCTACGTGAGTCAGTACATTCGGAGAGGCAGTGTTTAAATCGACCCCTACTTTATTTACACAATCTTCGACCACCGCTTGTAAACGCTTTGCTAATAAAGTTTGTTGAACATCATGTTGATAAAGGCCAACACCGATTGCCTTAGCTTCAATTTTGACTAGCTCTGATAAAGGATCTTGTAAGCGACGAGCAATAGATACTGCTCCCCTTAAGGTAACATCCAGTTCAGGAAACTCGTCTGCAGCTAATGCCGAAGCAGAATAAACCGATGCACCAGCTTCACTGACTGATATAGCTTGAATATCACTGTTCAAAGTCGTTAATATTTGTGCTATAAATTGCTCGCTTTCACGTGAAGCGGTACCGTTTCCGATAGCAATTAGTTCGACATTATGTTGCTTAATCATCAGTTCAACAACATGTTTCGCTTGCTTTGTTTGCAATTGAGGTTGATGTGGATAAATAGTATTAGTTGCAATTAATTGACCGGTTTTACCTACAACAGCTATTTTACAACCACTTCTAAAGCCTGGATCTAACCCCAATGTCACCTTTTCACCTGCCGGTGATGCCATTAATAATGCACTTAAATTACTAGCGAATTGTTCAATCGCGTCATGGTCAGCTTGTTCTTTTAATTGAACAAAAATTTGCTTTTCTAAACTCACTGATAACTTTGTTCGCCATGCCTGGTCAATGACTTGTCGGGTCCATGAGTCATGGTCATCTTTAGCAAGGTATATATTGAGATGTTTGGCTATTAAGGTTTGGCAATAACTATAAGCTTTTTTATCTTTTTGAAATGGATCTGCATTGATTTTAAGACGAAGATAACCTTCTGCTTTACCGCGTAACATCGCGAGTACACGATGTGCTGGTAGTCTATTTAAACGTGAATTAAAGTCAAAATAGTCTTTAAACTTAATTGCTTCATCACGTTTAGATTTTACCACCACTGAAGACACTTCGCCTTGTTCAAATAAATGCAGTTTTAATAAATTTGTTAATGCAATATCTTGAGCTAATTTATCAACTGCAATCGCTAATGCACCTTCTAATACTTGTGCACTAGTGGTAAAGCCTTTTGCACTATTAATATAACGTTGTGCGGCCTTAGTTAATGGTTGCTTAGGTGAAGTCCAAAGTTGATCGGCTAACGCATTTAATCCTGCTTCTTCGGCTAATTTTGCTTTGGTGATACGGGTAGTCTTAAAGGGCGCATAACAATGTTCAAGACTGACTTTATCTTGTATTGCTTGAATTTCATTTTTTAGTTTACTGGTTAATTTACCTGCTTTATCAATTGCTTTTAAAATGCTTTGTTTACGCAAAGCTAATTCTCTAAAATAAATTAGCTTTGTCTCTAATAAGCGTAATTGATTATCATCTAAGGATTGTGTTAGGTGTTTTCGATAACGAGCAATGAATGGCACTGTATTGCCATCATCTAATAAATGAATGGCAGCTTCTACTTGAGAGGGTGAAATCTGACATTCTTTTGCTAATTGATCTTTGAGTTCAGAGAGTTGAGTAACAGAATTAGGCATATTAACGATCTTATAATCAAATAAATAGCGGCTATTTTTAGCATACTTACATGATGTTTTCGACTTACTTTTATTTTACTTTCTATGAAAAAGGATTCTCTCTACCACAGTTAGCACATTTGCCATGTGAATTTTAAAACAATAAAAGCCTTAAAATTACATTATTTTAAGGCTTTTATTGTGGGCTAATAAGGGGGTGCTAAGCAATTGAAGGTTTAATATTCCAGTTCGCATAGCTATCTACATTTTTCACTTTAAGGTCAGTTGACGTACTCAGGTCAATCAACTCTGTTTGCACGTGTTGTTTTGTCTTAGTATTAAAGAAAATCTCTACAATTGGTTTTAACATATTATCTTTTATTTCAATCACGGTTGCTAAATAATCATTGTTTAATAACACAATCGATCCCGCGGGATAGATACCTACCGACTGTATAAATTGTTGTACTAATTGCGGATTAAAATGACTGCCTGATCCTTTTAATAAAAATTGAATCGCTTCAGAAGGCTTTTTGCCTTTGTGGTAACAACGGTCTGCGGTTAGTGCATCGTAAACATCAACAATCGCCGACATTTGACCTGCCAAGCTTATTTGGTCTTTATCTAGACCAAGTGGATAACCGTTACCATCGTATTTTTCATGGTGCATCGCCGCAACATCCATTGATATTTGTGACAAACCTTCGGTTTTTTCAAGAATGATACGGCTATGTACTACGTGCTCTTTCATGATCACAAATTCTTCAGGCGTTAATTTTCCTGGTTTATTTAGTATATGATCTGGCGTGATCGTTTTACCGATATCATGTAATAACCCACCTACTCCTACTGCACAAATAAACTCATCAGATTTGCCCATGCCTTTTGCGAAAGACATCATAAGCACAGAAAAACTGACCGAATGTTCAAAAGTATAATAATCCATATTGCGAATATGAGTCAGTCCAAGCAAGGCATTTTCGTTACGTAAAACCGATTCGCTTAGTTTTTTAATGACGGGTTCAACTTGTTCTAATTCAACACATTGCCCCATTTTTGCACTATTCATCACACCACTAATAAACTGTCTTGCATCTTCGAAAGCAACTTTAGCAGATTCCAATTCTTCTTTAGCACTTTTAGTTTGTTGTTTTACCGAGGCTTCGACTTTTGATTGAACGGTTTTATCAAGTGAAACGCCTGACCCTTTAGTCGTATCAATTTCAACCCATTTTATGCCCGCATCACGTATTTTTGAAATATCATTTTTAGATTTAAGTAAGAACTTAGTCGAAGTAAAGGGATTGTTTAACCAACCAACCACAAGGTGATTAATATACATACCAACTTGTAGTTGGTCTGTAGCTATTTTTTTTATCATTGTAATCCTTAACGACCAAAATATTGGTTAATAATAGCTTCTAGGTTATCTTCAAGCTGCTCTTCAAAATGCGTATAACTTTCACCAAATAGAGATAAATATTTTGTAGCCTGCTCTTGAGTCATTGTTTTATTGCCGAGTTGAAACTTCATTTCACTTAATGTTTTGTCAAATCTAGGTACAATAAACCAATTTAAATAATGCGATGCACTAGCTTGTAATTGCGTTTGAGCAAATTCACAGAACTCATTAACATATTCTTTTCCTTCTGGTCCTAGCGATCCAGGTTCCATTCTAAAAATGACCGTCATTTTTTTTTCTGGAGTAAGATTATTAAGCAATGACATTATCGACCTTTCATTAGTAGTGTTACAAAAATAAATCATATAAAAAAATTAATGATTTAAGAGTATAAAATTAGCATAACTTTTAGATTTTTGTGGCCCTTAACAAATTAAATTTTGTTTCAGATCAATTATTGAGAAAATAATAATTTTAAGAGTTAATAGTCTTTACTAGGTATAAATAGCTTGGTAAAGACTATTAACTCTTTATCTGCATAAACTACACTAGTTTTATTGAGTACAGAGTAGATACAAATGGTTAAGTTAAATGATTGAATGCTGTTTAAATTTATTTGCTAGTTGTAATAATGCATTTTCACTAATCATTTCAACATTGTCTGCACTGATTATATTACCTTTGTTAATGAGCACAGTGCGAGGAAAACCATGTCCTCCAAATTGCTCAATTAACCCACCTATTTCAGGGCTGATATATTCTCCTTTAGTTTCTTGAGCAATTAACTCAAATACCGACAAATTATATTCTGCAACAGCAGCAACAAATGACTCAAGATTAAGACGTTGATCTGTGCAATCAGAGCACCAAGTGGCAACTACATTTAAAATGAATGAATCTTTATTTAATATTTTTTGTTCAAATTCACGAACGCTGAGGGTTGCGAGTTGGAGAGACATTTTGTATTTCCTATTTTATTGTTGTTTTTTATGCAGTTTTAAGTATTGAATAGAAGTAATAATTACTTGTGAGTGTGCATTCATTAACAAAAACAGTTGAATGCGAGAACAGTGCTTTGATCAGTAAAGTAATTTACGGATCACGCTGAATAAATAAGGATCACAGCGAGACATTCAATAGTAAAAATAGCATTCTGAAATAACCAAACTAATAACAAGTAAATAATATTCACTCATTCTATAATAACAAAATAGTATTTACTTAAATAAAAGACCGTAAAGCAATACTTAATAGCACATAAAAACCAACAATATAGTCAATGAAAAGCGTAAAACACAGTCTTTTTGATTAAAAAACATTAGACTGATGCAAACAACAAATAGCAAAAATAACAATAGGAACGAATAAATACCGTTAATAAATAAAACACATTTATTAGCAGTTATGTTTTTCATACATTACAAATGGATTTTGTTATACTGCGCGTTGATTTTAAGCGTATAAATTAGGTAACAATATGAGTGTTGATGCAGCAGGTCTATCTGCGAATCTTTTAAAGGCAGTGAAAGCCTGTGGTTATTCAAAGCTAACCCCAATCCAACAACAAGCAATTCCAATCATCAAAGCAGGACATGATGTTTTAGCAAGTGCACAAACAGGTACCGGAAAAACAGCTGCATTCACCCTTCCTTTATTGGATATTTTAGCTAAAAACCAACCTGATAATATTGGCACTTCACGTACTATCAAAGTACTTATTTTAACACCGACACGTGAATTGGCATTGCAAGTAGCAGAGAATGTTAAACAATATAGTCAATTTCTGCCTCTTACATCAGGAGTGGTAACAGGTGGTGCAAATGTATCACCTCAAAAACAAATGCTTAAACAAGGTGTAGATGTGCTGATCGCAACACCTGGGCGTTTGATAGAACACGTTAACGCACGCCAAGTAGATTTAGCACATATTAAACATCTAGTTTTAGATGAAGCAGATCGAATGCTGGATATGGGGTTCCTAACTGATATTCAACAAATTACTAATATTATTAAACAAAAACATCAAACACTCATGTTTTCTGCGACTTTTTCTAATAAAGTAAAAACTCTAGCTAATAAAATTTTAAATACCCCAAAAAATATTGAAACAGCTAAGCAAAACTCAACATCTGGCAAGGTTAAGCAGCAAGTTTACTGGGTCAGTGAAGCGCGTAAACGAGAGTTATTATCTGAGTTGATAGGTGTTAAGAACTGGAAGCAAGTATTAGTTTTCGCGGGCACCAAAGAAAGTGCCAATATACTCGCACAAGAATTGAAGTTAGATGGCATCAAAGCCGCATTATGTCATGGTGACAAAACACAAGGTGCTCGTAATAAAGCAATTCAACAATTTGTAGAAGGCAGTGTTCGTGTTTTGGTCGCTACGGATGTGGCAGCACGTGGTTTAGATATTCCAGACTTACCTTACGTAGTTAACTTTCACCTTCCATTTTTGTCTGAAGACTATGTGCACCGTATTGGTCGAACAGGACGAGCAGGTAAAAGTGGTAATGCAGTATCGCTAGTAAGCCCTAAAGATGAACAATTTTTAGATAATATTGAAACATTAATTGGTCGAAAATTTGAACGAATTGTATATCCAGGCTACGAATTTAACAGTACAACGGAAGTACAACAAGATGGTAAATCGTTCAAGAAAAGTCGTTATAAAGCAACTCAAGAACGTAATCAGATGGTAGAAAAGCGTAAAGCAGAAAATAAACCGTCTGCCGTACGTCGTGCAAAAAACAAAGCCAGAAAAGCACGTTAATAAGCACTATTGGTAACACTGTACTACCTTATTACAGAAGTGAGGTAGTAACACAATTGACTAATTTAATTTTCAATCCCCTCCTATTAAAAACTATGCGTAATTATTCTTATCAAGGATCAGTAAATAGATTAAATTCAAAAAACTGTTTACACAACAACTTAGTGTTTAATGAGACAAACCTATCTGAATTTAAAACAGATAATTTACAAATTTGAATTATAGAAATAACGTCGACAAGCCCTTGCCTCCCCTCTTTAACAGCTTTAATGAAAATTTGTAAGTGTTAATTAAACCTATAACGCTAAGTCATTCCTTCTTCACATAAAAGGTAAAAGAAATGTGATATCCCTGTAATTCAAAGATATAGGGTTGTAACATTATTGAAATACCTTATTGCATGGAATTAATTATAAGAAACCCCTTATTTGTAATACAATATACCTAGAATTTTAATTTATTAGAACTAGCTCACACCTTTTTATGAGCAAATTTTATTATTTATACTTATAATAAAATTCCAACACTTATTGGAGAGAATATGATCACTTTAGGCGAGTACATTATTGAAAAACAACATGATTTCCCAGAAGCTAGTGGGGAGTTAACGGGGTTATTAGGCGCAATTCGTTTAGCAGCCAAAATTGTTAACCGAGAAATTAACAAAGCCGGTATTGCTGACATTATTGGTGCCACAGGTATTGAAAATGTCCAAGGTGAAACACAACAAAAACTAGATTTATACGCTAATGATAAATTTAAATGTGCACTAGAAGCTCGCGGCGAAGTTTGTGGTGTTGCTTCTGAAGAAGAAGATGACTTCGTAAGTTTTGACAGTGAGCGAGGTATAAATAGTAAATACGTTGTATTGATGGACCCACTAGATGGCTCTAGTAATATTGATGTGAATGTTTCTGTTGGTACTATTTTCTCAATCTACCGTCGTGTTAGCCCTGTTGGGACGCCTGTGACACTAGAAGATTTTTTACAACCAGGTGTTAAGCAAGTCGCTGCTGGATATGTCATTTATGGTTCATCTACCATGCTTGTTTATACCACCGGTAACGGTGTTCACGGCTTTACTTGTGATCCATCTCTAGGTGTATTTTACCTATCACATGAAAATATGAAGACGCCTGAAACAGGTAAGTGTTATTCAATCAATGAAGGTAATTACTTGAAATTCCCATTGGGTATTAAAAAGTATATTAAGTTCTGTCAAGAAATTGTACCAGAAGATAACCGCCCTTATACCTCTCGCTACATTGGTTCATTAGTTGCTGACTTCCATCGTAATCTATTGAAAGGTGGTATATTTATGTACCCATCTACGGCACAAGCTCCACTAGGTAAGTTAAGATTGTTATATGAGTGTAATCCAATTGCATTCCTTGCAGAACAGTCAGGTGGTATTGCAAGCACAGGTACGAAAAGAATTATGGAAATTGAGCCGTCTGAATTACATCAACGTGTACCATTTATTTGTGGAAGTGCTGGTATGGTAAAAGATGCTGAAAAAATGATAGCTGATTATCCTGAAGTATAAATGGTTTTGATCTAACTATATAAACACCGTAAAAATGCCAAACATATGTTTGGCATTTTAGTATCTATATTAAGACTTTTGAGCTAATTGATTCAGTCTTTTAACATTCATTAAAATGCCTAATAACAATTAAAGTACACTGTAGTAGTAGACATAAGCGATCCTTAATAGGAGAAGCTATACATGCGTATCAATATTATTACCTTTACTACCTTCCGGCATAGGCGGAATTGACTCTAATAATTGAGTTGCCTGTTGCTCGGCTTGGTCATTGCTCTTTTTTAATAAATTAACATTGACCGTTTCCAGCGTATTTATTTTAGTTTGTTCTGTTAGCACACTGCCAACGACACTCATATCCATCAATATTCTCCTTATCTGTACCTTTGATAGCTTCATTTTTTATGTCGAAATCTGTTAACTTCTATGCAGCTTATTTTTCATATTGACTTGTAACAAGCAGCTAAAAAGTAATTAAAAATGTAGCGGCATGATATGTTATCGACAGAAACTCATATTTCTTGAGTTTTAAAGATAAAAAAAGGAGCTAGGCTCCTTTTTAGTAGCTGAAGTTCAGCATTAACTTAATTCAAGAAAAAAGCAATTAAATCTTAATGTCATTAACGTACTGTTGCTTCATCTTCTAATTCATTTTCTTGTTGCTCATGGTTTGGGTTTAGTCCATCAACAATAACAGCACAAGCCGCGTCACCGGTAATATTCAATGCAGTTCGAATCATGTCAAAAATACGGTCCAATGCAAACAACAATGGTAACCCTTCTATCGGGATCCCTGCTGCTAATAAAACGGCAACGACTAAAAATGACGGGCCAGGGACACCAGCTTGACCAATAGCACCAATAGTGGCAGTAAAGATAATAGCGGCATAGGCTCCAAAGGTTAAATCGACATTAAATACCTGCGCAAAAAACACAGCTACTAGGCCGTAGTAAATAGCGTTACCGCTCATGTTAATAGTCGCCCCTAGGGGTAACACAAAAGAGGCTGTAGAGTTATTGATATTAAGTTCTTTCTCAACCACATCCATTGTCACTGGTAGGGTTGCCATTGAAGAAGCAGTGGATAATGCAACGGCTTGTGGGGCTTTCATTACCGATAAAAAATGACGTACAGAAACTTTAGACAGTAGTTTGATTAATAATGGGTAAAAACCAAAACCAAATATAAGGATTGCCACTACGTAAACGACAAATAACTTCATTACCATGGTAAGTACATCAAATCCAAACGTACCCACAGCTTCTGCCATTAGACCAAAAACACCAATGGGTGCAATACGCATCACTACATTAATCATCCAAACAAAAGCATCAACTAAAGCCGATAACGCAGACATTAATGGCGCTGATTTGTTTTTATCTACTTTAGACAGCGCAATACCAAGAAATAAACAAAAAACTAAAACTTGTAGAATATTTGCATCGTTTAAAGATTGAAAAATATTGGTAGGAATCATGCCTAATACTGTCGCAAAAAATCCAGGTACTTCACCTTTATCTGCATATTCATTAGAGAACATTGAATGCATGCTGCTTAAGTCAACCCCAACACCTGGTTGAAACAACTCACCTAAACCGATTGCTAACGCAACTGCAACAGCAGATGTGAGCATAAAAAATGCAAAAGTACTGATCCCAATTTTACCTGCCGCAGGGCTATCTCCTAAATTAGCGGCTCCGGTAATGATGGCAACTGCTACAAGTGGTATCACTAACATTTTAATAAGATGAATAAAGATAGAGCCCAGTGGAGCAAACACCTCTGCACCTGGTCCCATATAAGCACCTACAGCAGTACCTATTACCATTGCAATAACGACTTGAGTACCTATGTTAGAGAACACATTTTTCTTAATTTTAACCACGCTGAATCCTTTTATTGTTTTGATAACTAAATTAAACTAGCTCTAATATTGAGTAACAAACTACCCTAAATAGTGTAATTGAAACTGATAACGATCAATCTTTCTGCTACCAGTGATCATTGTCTCAATTTTATAGTGATAGATCACATCTTGATATACCAAAGCGAAGCAGAATCTGTCATATTGACCATATTTACTCAATTATTTATTTCGTCTCTTTTTATTAGGAAAAAACATATGAAAATCACAGGATTATTATTATCCCTGGCAATTAGCCCTCTCGCTTTTTCAGGTGAAATCATCGCCAATAACGGTATCAGTGTCCTAGCTGTAAATGGTGTAAAAGTGGAAAGCTCATTTTTAAGCGATAACACGATAGAAGTGAAAGATGGCAAGCAACAAATTGCCGTGAGATTCAGTAAGAAGTTTGATATTGACGATAATCGTTTTACAGAAAGTAGACCGTTTTTGTTAAATGTAGATGTGAACGGTAAAACAACTATTTCAACTGATAAAATGTATAGCGCTGTACAAGCAGGTCAAAAAATCCAAGCGGGTTTAAACTGGTATGTTACTAATGATAATGGTAAGTACCAAGTTGAAAATCCCACTGAATTGCATGGTAATGGCTTGTTGCCATACAGTGATATCGAAGCATTAATCGCTGACACAAATCGAGATAACAATATAGATGTTAGCTCTGGCACCGTTAAAAAAGTAACCACAAATAGCTTAATTGATGAATATAGAGCTGCAACAGTTGAGCAAAAGAAACAATTTAAAATATGGTTGATCAACAACGAAACACGCTAAGCAATTAGATAAAAAAATATTTTGTAAAATGCTTTATAACAATAGCTTTGCAGGAGATGGTTTATAAACAATGCATATTGAACATTAATAATACTGTTCATGGCAAATTAACCTCTCCTTATGCAGCACCACTTAGTATCACCGCATGCCGCGGTATAGCGACAATGCATGTGATAAGCGCTGTAATAATAGTTAAGACATAGTGGGTGAACAATACCTTGGTTACCTACTACGTCTAGTTTTTTGTATCGGTTAGCGATATAAACCTGGAGCAGAATAAGGCACTGACTCGAATTCCATATCTAGATTTGAAGTAATTTATAACTGTTACTTTTATGGTGAGCCAGTTATCTAGAAAGCTATTTTTTGTACCAAGCAAAAAAATTTAAAGCAAAACATAATCATTGTTTGCCCTTTACTATTTTTCTTTATCTAGTTTTTTATTTAAGGTGTCGATAAAATAAGGAGATTCATGTGATCACAGTAGAAACCCCTGCAAGTTTTGAATGGAACGAATCAAATAGTCAGTGGGTAAAAAATTATTTAATACCTAAAACCCCCCTATTATTATCTTTAACTCAGGGTTTAGGAATCGATATTAATAATATGTCTGAGACACAATTTAAACAACTTTGCCAGTTACTTGAAACCACGGCGGAAGGTCGTGAATTACGTAATAAAATGTTTAAAGCTTGGCGAAGTAAAAAATCACGTGATAGTGATGATGGAAAAAAGCTATATACCTTTAACTTATCTATTAAAGCGGGTGATCAGCTAAAAAAAGTTGCCAAAAACAAAGCGTTAAATAAAACCCTAGAGTCCCTTATTTTTGCCGCTAAAGAATCTGCACGTGATGAAAATAAGATGCAGCAAAAAATTGATAGCTTAAGTGAGGAAAATGATAGATTAAAACAGCAGCTATCCGAAACACAAAACCAAGCATCAAACGGCAGCGATATCAATAACCTTGAGTCTTTAATTAAAAATGACTTACAAGTTGCTGAATTAGCAAAGTTAGAAAAATCTCAGCTGATCAAACAAATTTTATTACTGAAGAGGAAGTTAAACAAATAGGTATAGTTGTTTAACTATTAATGGGCATAATAATAAGATAGCTAAGCCATAACTATTTATGGCTTAGCTATCTATTTCTATCTCTTAATAATTTATTTCTTAATTATTAGCTCGCGAATTAAACGTTCCAAGGGTTACTTGGGTCATACTTAGGCTCCGCTTTATCAGCTTTTTTATTTGCCACTTTATTATCGCGCATCGGATGTTTACTATCTTGTCTGCGTGATTGATGACTTTGGCGCTTTTCATTTTGTCGCTCTTGAAAGGCCGATGCAGCTTTAGCTTGCGATAACTCTATTGATTCAATGGTTAGTTTCATTGGGGACAAAGGCACAATACCATGCTCAAAGCCTCGCTCACGAGGATCTAAGTGGAACTCAGCATCATTAGGTTTGGGCATACGTTTAAAACGATACAAGTAGAAACTCTCTAACTTTAAACGGGCCCATTCAGTTTTTTGTAAAAACTTCAAACTGCCTTTAATGCTTGGATTCACGTCAAAACATTTGAAACGTGTTGCTGCAAATAAAATTTTCCAACCATAAAACTCTACTAGTTCTGTTAATAATGTTTCTGTTTTCAAACCATGAAGTGGGTTGTTTCGTTGTAATTCGGCAGACATGTTCTTTCCTAAGGGTATTAAAGGTATTTCAATAAACAGATTAATAGTTAATGAATCAAAGTATTAGATTAGTTCAGGTTTTACATAAGCTAAACGATGACAGCATCTACTATTATTTTTCAACCGCATTATAGCAGTGATTTCAAGTAACCGTCATTGGCTTTATGACAACAGCGTGTTGATTAGCGTCATTTCTACATGTTCAATTCCATCTTCATCATAGGGTGATGAGCAAATAATAAAACCCAATGACTGATAAAAATGTTGCAGATGAGATTGAGCTGATATTTTAATAGCAGGTGCTTGCATTTCATCTTCTATGAAATGAATCGCCTTTTGCATTAGTTGCTTAGCAAATCCTTTGTTACGTGCATTAGGGGCAACGACTACTCTCCCTATGGCAACTTCTGGGTAACTTGTACCTGCAGGCAGTACGCGGCAATACGCTACTAAATCATCATCTTCTTCAGATATTAATAAGAAATGTAATGCCTGTTGGTCTAAATTATCGGTGTCTGCATACAAACATTGCTGTTCAAGTACAAAAACGTCTTGTCGCAATTTTAATACTTGATATAAACGTAACGCAGATAATTCTGAAAAGAATTTAATTTCCCAACTTAACATGCCCTATTCCTTCACTATCTGCACTATTTAACACCCCAAGGATTACTTGGGTCATAAACAGGTTCCTTTTTAATGACATCTGCTGATTTTTCATAAATACGGTATTTACAGGCAATATCAACACGGTCAATCATTGCATCGGTGATCGGTTTAGGTTCACCTGGCATTTGATCTTCTGGAATATTTCGGTCTCTAGGTGGTTTAGCTAATAACTTTGGTTCAGGATATGGATAAGCCTTAAATTCATACAAATAAAAAGTCTCCACTTTTTCACGAGCCCATTGATTGTTACGCAAAAACTTACTGGTTGATTTCATTCCTGTGTGAAAATTAAAGCGATCAATCAATAATGCATCACTCAAACCAGGCCACGTGTAATGTTCTGATATTTCAGTTAATAACACTTCTAATTTTAATCCATATAATGGATTGTTTTGTTTTTTTACGGTCATGTATTACTCTACTTTTATATTTGTCTGATACTTTCAGCATAACTTGGTATTGCTAATAGTTTATTTTATTAAGATAAAAAAGAATGTGCCGGATGATAATTTAATAAACTGTTGTGTACTGTCACACCTTGGTATTTGAGTTGATTGATACGTTCTAAATATGCCGCACCAGTTAATAAATGTAGTGCTACATCGACTGCATTACGTTGTTGGTAATCGACTAAATAACTGTCTTTTACCCAACTGTTAAAGGCGCCCAAACTCGGTCCAGCCCATATCTGATAGTCCATTTCACGCCCCTTTTCACCAATATTAGACCAACGAGATGACAATCCTAAATACCAACGAAAAATAAGTGCCATTTTACGTTTTGGGTCATTCAATGCTCTTGCTAACATGTCAGGGTCACGCTCATGGAAAAAGGCTTTGGTAATATCCCAAACTTGGTCGAGGTTTTGACGGAAGATTTGTTTCTCTACTTTTTCTCGCTCAAGTGCCGGTAATGCTTCGATACTAGGGTAGTTACTGTATAACTCATAAAGTTTATTCGCACGCATGGCAAACATTGAGCCACGTTTTACAACTTGAAGCTTAACCCCCATTTCAAACATATCTGCAGCGGGTGCCATGGTGACATCGGCCATCTCTATATTCGCCAATAACTTTCTGGTATGTTCTGACGCCCCTGCTTCTACACAGGCTTGGTTGACAGAGCCTAACACAATATAAGCTGCGCCCATATTGAATGCAGCAAGCGCAGACTCGGGGGTTCCTATCCCTCCACCCGCACCAACACGCAGTGGCGTCACATAGTTATACTTGGCTTGAAGTTGATCTCGCTGTTTTAGAATTGTCGGTAATAAAGTTAAAAAGGGGCGATTATCCGTGTGCCCACCAGAATCAGCTTCAGCTGTTATATCGTCAGCCATTGGTACCTGCAGTGCGAGCTCTGCTTGTAATGCAGTAATTTTCCCCGCAGTAAGTAGTTTTGTTAAAAACTTTTGCGGTGCAGGTGACATAAAACGTTCAGCAACTTCAGTACGAGACACTTTTGCAATTACTTTATTTTTAATCGCAATACTGCCATCTGGATTTTGTGAAAGACCTGCGACTCTATAATGTACAATGTGTTCTGTTAAAGCTAAAAATGCGGAAGCTTCAACGGTGTTAACACCTAGTTTCAAAAATCGCTCTACAGCACCAGACTCTAATGCCGGTTCGCTAGGGGAATGAATTAAATTAACCGCAAAAGGTCCGTTAGGTAAAGCGACTTGAATGCGTTTAATTGACTCTTCAATGACGTCTGGAATAAGGCCAGCAGCGCCAAATGAACATAGCAAGCCAGCTTTACCTAGCGCAATTACCAATTCCACAGAGGCAATACCATTCGCCATCGCCCCACCGTGATATGCATATTTAACGCCATGTGCTTTTTTAAACTCAGCAGAACCAAGTTCCTCTGCTTTAATCGATTGAGCAAAAGCCAGTACTGGTAAAACAGAAGCTGACTCAGGTTGTGCATCCTCTTGATGGCTCATCAATTGATGAGTTACTGCAATCTCATTATTCAGTTTAGCTAAATATAACGGCTTATCAGTGGCTAATAATGCTTTTTTTAGGCTAACAGGGTCATCGCTTAATGTTGAGGCTGCGACTTGCCAATTCCAATCAATTTGCTGTTTATTGATCTCAATAAGTGCTGCTTTATTAGTTGCTTGTGTCATTATTTTTCTCTTTAAGCTTCAACGATACTTAGGACAATGTCTTTCACTTGATAAATTCGTAATCCATCTTTGGATAGATTTGCATCCCCTATTAAGCGAACTTCGGATGTTGTCGTGATAATTTCTTTTAAGTGAACATCTACGTTCATTTTTTTATTAAGTGGTGTAATTTGTCCTCGATATTTCCACACTACTTTTGTCGTCGGGGCGATAAAGCGAGGGGTAGTGAACTGTTTACCTAAATCATTTGTTAACGCATAACATTGTAGCAACTCGATAATGGCTTCAACCCCTAACGAGCCAGGCATCACAGGATCTTGATGAAAATGATAACGGAAGAACCAATCGCTTGCATCGATAGTACGCTCTCCATAAATATAAGCTAATTTGTGTTCACCGCCACCTTCTACAATACTAACGCTATCAACAAAATTTAATTGTCCACCTGCTAGACGGTAATTTGGTTTCTGTGCTGTGTCTGTGAATAAATTAAGCTTATCATCGGTGAGATCTATCTGCTTGATATCGGTTGCAGCAATATTATGATCAACAAACCACGGTTTAGTCACTTGACCGTTATCAATCCCTAGTTGGTTGGTCAATGATTCGGCACTAAAATAACCAAACACAGCACCACCACGGTAAATTGTGTCACCATCGACACTCAAATCAAAACTAAAACTTTGAATGATAGCGCCACCAGCCATGCTCGTCGACAATAAAACAGATTTATTGACAATGGTTTTACCTCGTAAATCGAGCTGTTTAAGGATTTCTCCGTGACCATCTAAATTACGAAAGTAGAGATCTTTTTCTGGGTACTTTAAGGTTGTCCCCATATAGGCTGAAATGAATCCATTAGGTTGTAGTGCAATTTCCATTAATAATGAATAAGGCATCCAATCGCTACAGCTGTTTTTAGTAAAATACCATGCATCTTCAGGTACTACATATTCCGCTGTACAGCTCGCTGGAGTTTTAAAGTCCATACGCTTGCCCTGCACTTCAATGACCTGAGTAACAACCTGTAAATCCCCGCAGGGTGTTCGTGGAGGCGTTCTACCTTGGTAAACATCAAAATCGTGCCCGAAGCATTGGCTGATAATACCCGTTGCAAACTCAAACATGTGCCAAGGTGAAAATGGCAAGGTATCGGGTTGTCTGTTTTGACCACTAATATAAGGTGCTGCAAAATGTTGAATGGGTACCACCCCTTTATTAGTGGCTGCATTAAAGTCAGATTCAACACGCATTAGAGGACGATTAGGATGTAAGAATGGTTTAATTCCTCTCTCATCAATAATCTGATAATTAGTACTTTGGTTTATCACTGAATCTTCGACTGCGCTATTCTTAGCAAAAGTAGTCGACTTAGCCGCAGGTATAGTGGCGGACTTATTAGCCTGTTGTGCGACGTTCACCTTTGTCACATTGTTAGGTAAGCTCACTGGAAAAGGACTAGTGTCATCTTGTTCTTTGATTTCCATGCATAAATTTTTAAAATCAACGACCACTTTGCGATCCAAGATAATATCAATATTTGCTTTAATAAATGGACGCGGTGACATACCAATCGCAGTCACTTCCATTCGATAAGTTAAGGTATTTATTTGCGGCGTTACTTGCCCTCGGCAACGAACCGTTTGCGCTTCACCCGCCATCGGTTGGAAGCGTGCATTATTAACGTTACTATTCATGCCTAGCCACAGCATAAAGAACATTGCCATTTGACCACAGCCTTCGGACATTAACGATCCAGCCATGACTTGATCATCTTTAAAGTGGCAAGGGAAATACCAATGTTCAGGATCTAATTGTTTTTGCCCTTCTAATAAACCTAATCCCCAATGCCCACCATTTTTATCAATGTGAGTGATGCGTTCAATCATCAAGAATTTTTCAGAAGAAAATTTCAATGAAGGATTACGACCTTGTTGATCATAAGCATCACCAAAACATCCTTTTATATCACCATGCACTAATTTTAACATCGATTGATAATCGTATTGTGTTTGAGTATTAGCAATTAATGGACTAAATGATGATTTGACTGCACTATCGCATTGCGCTTTATCACTCGCAGTCGCAATAACCCCTTTGCCGTCGGCCAATTCTTCATCAGTGAAAAATCCTGCACAACCATTACGCATGATTAATACTTTTTTATCACCGACAAAACAATCGTAATGGAAGAAAAACAGTAATTGCTCTCCATTTTTAGCATAAGAATCGATATGAATTTCGTAACGTAGTGTTTCGCCACCAAAAGCCATCTCTTCTAAGAATGTTAATTCGCAATCTAATAACCGATAAACACGTTCCCCTTTGTTCTGGAAATCAATGCCGATATAAGAAATTAACATTAAATCACATTGTCCTGATTCAACTGAAACCGACCAAGGTATTTGCCCATCAATTAAAAAAGGAGCATCTAATGGAATATCGTATTCAGTGAACATGGATGATTTTTTGTATTGATGTATTTCTGCGTCTAATTCAGTGACTCGGCTAACTAATAAATAATCCGTTGTTGGTAAACGGACACGACGTTTATAGTTATCAATCAAACGATATTGTTCACCAAATACATTACCTATTTTACCTTCAGCGAACTCAACTAATTGTGCATTATCAAAAACAACGTTTGAAGGTTTATTATATTGCGCCACAAGCTGCAGATCTGGATATTGATAACCATACTGACCTTGAATGGGTAGTAGACCTAATCTTTTTGTTGCAGCCGTAGCCGAAACATTAGTTTCGTTCAAAGGTTCTATTTGATGTTGCGCTTGCGTAACATTCTGAGCTTGCGTTGAAGAAGAGAGTGGGCTTGCAGTTGAAACTTGTGCCTGTAGCTTTATTAACGATGAAATCTGCTTTTCAGCCATAAATCGTGCACGCAAAAAAGCATGATGTGTTTGATTTTGTTGCTCTATCGTACTACTCACCTGAGTCAACACGTTGCTTTTACGCTCTCTATCCATTTCATTACCTGCATTTTCTGCATTAATAGCATTTATTGTTATTTTTGGTTTATTTTCAGTCATCATTTCAACATGCTTGCTGCTATCAGCTATCTTGATGGACGTGTTTAAATAAGCCTGCTCAGACACTTTCAGCTGCTCATTAAAAGATCGTTGTACTTGTTTTATAAGAGGATTCGTTTTTTGTTGGCAAATCGCATCAAAGATTGATTTGCCTCCTAAGGTTACCGTTTTAATTAAACCAGGTTTGGTTGATGCTACAGCAGATGCAGTGATTGGTTTTGTCGCATAATTGTTTGAAAGAATAAGATGTGCAATGCTGTTGTCTAGCCCTAAACCATTAATAGCAACATAGCGGGGTGTTTCACTGTGTTCACTTTCTTTAAGTGCTAAAACACTGGCAATTAGGCTCGCCATACCTGATGCATTGTAACAATGCCCGACTTTTTGCTTAGAAGAAACAACCCTTGCCTGCTGATATATGTTAGTTAGCGTATTATGCTCATTGCTTAATTGCTGCTCAGTGCCCGCAGCAAAAGCTTCCACTTGGCTAATTCTCTCTGCGCTGATACCCGCTTTTACTAAAGCTCGAGCAACAATATTCTGATTACTTTGTTGATTATTATTAGGTGTAAATAAACAAGCCTCAATATTTGCATACACGTTTTTCGAGTTACTTTTTACACTGCTTTGTTCAGCACTTTCCGCACCAGTCTTTGAGTCATTCTGATGACTCAGCTCAGCTGATTTTTTCTCCGAGGCTTTAACAACAATCGCACCGGCACCTTCACCCACTAACCATTGTAACTGTTTTTCTGGACTAGATTGTACTTGCCCATTTTCTGCGACACCATTAGCAACATAATTAGCGTTCGAGTGATAGCCACGATTGCTAAAGCGCTGTCTTAAAGAGATATTTTCGACGCTGCCCGCTAAATCAACGCTTGCTATAATAACCGCTTCGACTGCTGTTGTTTTTAATAAATTATCAGCAATATCTACACATTTATAGACTGAATTTTCTTCACTCGAGACCGTAAAGGCTGGACCACTGAAATCCCATAATGCAGAAATCCTTGATGCCATAATATTGCCAATAAAGCTGGTGTATTGATTAAGTTGCGCGGGGTCATTAATACTCTGTTTACTGATTGCCGTCAGTTCTGCGAGTTGCGGTGCAGTTAGTTCGATACCCTGTTGTAATAAGCTTTGCTGAATTTGGCTATGCAAATTAACTCGTCCGCGGTATTGGTGAAGGTCAAGCTCTAATCCCATAGCAACTAATACGGCCACATTACTACCTGGCGTTAAATTCGCATCTTTTGCGGCATTATCGGCTACTTTCATCATTAATAATTGCTGCGGAATTAAGCTGTCTTGTTCATTAGGAGGAATTTTAAAACGTAAGAAGTCAATTTCAAACTCACTAACATAATTACCTTTCGGCGCTTTTGTTAGCCCTAGTTTGTTTAACACCGGTAACTGCTTCTCAATACCTTGCCAACGTTGCGTTGGTAAATCGACAAAACAATCTTTTTCACTATTCAAAAGCTGTTGATAACTCAAAACACTATCAATCGAACCAAAATGACAATCTAACCCAACAATCGCAAGACTTTGAACATCATTAAGTCGATTAGTATTTTCTGCTTTGGGAGTATCTCCTGCTTGTAAAACTAGATGCGCATTACTGCCCCCAAAACCAAATACACTCACACCAGCGGTATTTTGATGTTCAGCGTCAAAGAAATCTGACTTTTTCGGCCACGCAACATTCTGAGTTGGTATTTGTTGTGCTGAAAAATAACCTTGTTTAGTATTAATAGCATTATCAACATTAATGGTTGCAGGGATCATTTTTTCATTGAGGGCATAAATAGCTTTAGTCATTGCAGGCATACCGGCAGCTGTTAACAAATGCCCTAGATTAGATTTTGCAGAGCCTAATAGCGGTTTATGGTCGTATTGACTAAAGAATTGTTCCATTGAACTTAATTCGACTTTATCACCTTTGGGCGTTCCCGTGGCATGACATTCAATATAATCAATTTCACGTGGATCAATTTGCGCATCTTTATAGGCTTCTTGATAAGCGAGTATTTGCCCTTTACTGTTCGGGCTGAGTACAAATTCTCCTTTGCCATCATTGGTTAAAGCACCACCTTTGATCACTGCATAAACATGGTCACCATCACTGATGGCATCACTATGTCGCTTAAGCACCATCATGCCAGCCCCCTGAGCAGCAAACAGGCCTTGAGAGTCTTGGTCAAAAGGTGCATGTCGATTATTTTCAGGGAAAGCTTGGAAAATTGAAAACCCCATATTAACAAACAAAGAATCCGCAGCCGAGACAGCCCCTGCTAACATCATATTTGCTTTGCCCGTTTGTAAATAATCACAGGCTAATTTAACGCTATAGCATGAAGAGGCACAAGCAGCATCCAACGCAAAATAGTTGCCACCTAAGCCATTAACTTCAGCTAATAACGCAGCAGGATAACCAGCAACAAGTGCATTATAAGGAGATACATTTTTGGGCTTAGCAAAAGGGAGCAGGTTAAATCTTGAATCAATTGTTTGTTGTAATGCGAGTGCGACCACATCACGGTATAAATCTAAAAACAAATGATTTGATTGTTTTGTAGGAAAAGACAAATTACCTAAGATCAAACCACAATCACTTAACTTGTCACTTTGCCAGTACCCAGCATCTTGTAACGCACGTTTAGTGACGTACAGAGACCATTGATGCAAATCATCAAGTTGGTTTAAATCATTTGTTGTTAATCGATGACCATTAAATGACGAATCTGTAGATGGCATAGCCGGTAAATATTCAGTAGCATCAAATTCAAAGTCACGAATATAACCACCATATAGGCAATAATATTTATCATTTTCACCCTTTTTACCTAGGTATTCATGTGGGTTAACCCCTAGTTCATTTTCAGTAATGGAGGTTCTATTATCTTGCTGCTTAAGCAACTGTTGCCAAAATTCCTCAGGCGCACTTGATCCTGGAAATAAATTAGCAATACCCACAATGGCGATGTTTTCCATAATTACTCTCTATAATACTGAAACTGGTACTGAAGCAGACACTTTTTTAACCGGACGTATTAATGACCCATTAAAAAAAGGCTCTAAATTAATAGGATAACCAAGGCTTAACAATGGGCCAATGGTTTTTAAAATAGCACTATAATCATCTAAATTTTTCTGATTAACAGATAAACAAGTGATCGGCTTTGGATTGTTTTTTAAAATACGTTCAATCCAAGTACTCAATGACTTCCCCGCCCCCATCTCAATAAAAACATGTTCACCAGTGGCGGCTATTTTGTTTATCAAGCGTGGAAAATCAACCAACTCGGTTAAACATTTACTAATACTCACCGCAATCGCTTTCTCCGTAACAGGTACGGGTAAATAACAAGAACTAGAGAACAGTTGGCAACTTACTTTTTGTTTGATCGCTAATGAATACAATCGCAGCATGTTTTGATATTCATTTTTAGCGAGTTCACAGTGAATAATATTGGGTACATTCAATGCAATAGCGCGTAAGTTTAAACATTTAGCTAATGCTAGACATTGTTTAGGATCACCAGCAATTACTAGACTCTCAGGCGTATTAATAATGGTGATATAAACGCCAGGGAAGTCATCAATCACTGATTCAACGTCTAAGATCCCCGCTTTGAGATGATACGACTCCCATTGGTAATTATTGAAGCTTGTTTGTGGAATGCTTTGTAGTCGTTTTAGAGGGCCAGATAGCTGTTCAGTAAAGATCTGACTTTCTCTAAATCGTTGGCTCATTAACTGTGCTGTTTGCCAGCAATCAAGGGCAGCAAACATACTCACCTCCCCCATACTATAACCGGCTGCACTGGTCGCTTTTATACCTAGTTGCTGTTGGAATATGGCCGTCAATAAGCAAGCATAACTAACACCTGCTTCAGCAATATTCGCCAACTCTGCGCGTAACGACTTTTCTAATGCTACGGACATCTTAAAATCTGTTTCATGGACTAAACGAGGTGTCATTAAATTATCTTGCAGGCTATGTGCGAGATCATCACTGATCATCGACAAAGTTTGCCAACACTGCGGAAATAAACGCAATAGATCTTTGCCCATGTTGACATATAAAGCACCTACGCCTGGGTAGATAAAACTAGCTGGTTTAAGTTGTTTCGATGCGGTTATAGCTCGTCCGCAAAAATAACTGCCAACAGGTGTTTTCCACGGTTTATTATTTTTATGCGCAGTTACGACTCCAGGTAACGCTAATTCAATTTGCTCGTTTAACGTTAAAAAAGAAGAGGCTAATAATACAACACAATAATAAGGCTTAGCGTTATAGTCAGTTTTAGCATCGGTGAGCGTGTTGAAATCAGAAGCTAAACTGTTTTGTTGTGTAACAAAATCAATAAAAGTACCGTGCTTCTTTGAAGGTAAAGTAGCTGTTGACTGAAGTAATACTTGCTTTAACTGATATGTTAATTGTTTGATGTTTGGCGCACAAAAAATAACAGGCTTCAAAGGCTGTTGAGCCAAAAATCCGTTAACTACTGTTAATGTTTCATTTTGTTTATTAGTCGTTGCAGACACACTAATTAACTCATGCATAGAGTTTAATTTAGCCGTCATCGGTATTGAGGAGTCACTTGTTTGAGCTTGTTTAGTCTGCTCAACATTACTTACATTCTTACTTACACTTGTACTTATATGGTGGATATGGCTAACAATAACCTGACGGGGATTAGTCTGTTGTGTGCTCAAATAACTAGTGGAGTGAGGTAAATAATAAAATGGCGATTGCTGCCATTCCACAAAACGATCATTCTCAATATTGCTTTCTTTAACACTACTTTCTTTAAGAAAGTTTTCTTCTTTAACGTTGTCAGTTTTAGAAGCAGAGTTTTCATCCTTAACTGATCGATCAGTAGGCATCGGAACAATACTTTGTTTACAGCCCAAACGATAACGTTGATCCAAACACAATACAGCAGCAACTAATGATAATAACGCATCAAAATTAGCCGAATCGGTGTTAACACATTCTACTGTTGTTAGTTGAGTCGATTTTTCAGGGCTTGCTGCTTTATTACTAATAGTATCTTTATGTTTGTTAATACCTTTGAGATGGAATGTATCATCTTCAACAGATAAAGAGTGAAAAGCACTTAACCAGCTTTGTTGATGTTCATTTCGAGTAACGCGATGCTGAGAGTCAGCAAACGACTGACCAGTAAAGACAGACTCAATGTCCTGCAGCTGATGAGTCGATATAAAATCTTGTATATGCTGACTCATGCCCTCCTCGACGGGAGCTTGTTGACCCGTTAATGGCTTGTAAGAGATTGCATTAATTTCCGCATAACAATGACACGAAGAAATTTGCCGTGAAGGGCTATTTACTGCAGGCTCGCTCAACAAAGGAGTGCTATATAAGGTTTTATCACACACTAATAGCGCAGCTACACCATCATTACCCTGTTGATTCACAGAGAGAATAATAACGGCTTTTTGCTCTAATGCTCTATCTTCAGACGTTGTTTCAGAGCAGAGGTGTTGAGCTGTTCGTAATGCTTGTGTAGTTGATAAAACAGCGGTTACACTAAAAACATCGGTCTCTAAGCCAATTTGCTCAGAGAGTGATGGTTTGTGTTCAAGAGAAGATTGTTGCGACGTTGCCTGAACTTGATCACCATTATTACCATCAATCTCATCGACTATCACTAAATGAACATCTGACGCTAATAAATGATTAACTGTGACTAACTGTTTAATCACCTGCTTTGCATCACCCACTAGCTGTTGTGGATTAGCAGGCCGTAAAAGCGAGATCGATTCATTATTGTAAAGATGATAATCGAATGCATCAGTGTCATTAACTGATGCAAAACGTACCCCTAAACCGATCACTGCAAGCATGATTAAGCGCTAGCCTTAAATAAATCACGTAAACTTGGACTACAGGTCACTTCAGCCGCTGTAATTTTACTAATAATACGGTTTTCCTGATCAATTAACAAAACATCGCCAAGCACAGATTGTCCTGATTGCTTGATAATGTTCAGTTTGATAAAGAAGTCTTCACCTACTTTAACATCACGGAATAACTGCCACTGTTGCGTGCTAGTAGGCAAACTACCGGCATTCATTATTTTACTCGTCCAAACTAATAGGGCTTGATACACCAAATCATTCGCTAAAACGTTATTATCGGCGAGTGTAAATTCCCCTTGGGCAGCAACAGAAGTAGATTCAATAGCACATTCAATTAGTAATCCAGACTCATCTAATTGATGAACGTATTTAATACCCTGTAAACTTTTACCATGAAATAAACTGCCATCTGAATATAAGGCTTTAGCTTCCGGAGATTGTTTTTTAACACGTTGCGGAAGAATGCCTTGATACATTATTTGCTCTGCATTGGTATTGACGGCAGATTTAAGCAAATTAATGACAGCACGATAATGAAAAAATGGTTTAGCAGATTCTTTTTCACTACTCACAACCACTTCAATCGCAACAGATGCATCAGACTCAGCAACTATTCTAGTATCGATCACATATTTTTTAGCTTCTTGCCCATCAAAAACAATACCTTTTAATAATTTAAAGTGCTCAATACTTTGATAACAATAATCAGGATATAACGCTTCGCAAGTTGAGCGCATCCACGCCATTGCACAAACAGTCGGTAATACCTGCTGTCCATCAATTTTATGGTCAGCAATGAATAAGCTATCCCCGTGATTGAAGGATTTTGTAACCCGATGCGTTAAGGGAGTCACTGTTTCACTCACTTTATCTACTGCACTGTTCTGCAAATGCTCAGATTCAGTATCAACTTCAGCACCACTACCCGACATATCAGTGCCCACCACGATCTGTACACAACGATTACTGTTTGCCGCCAATTCACTGGCTAATAACATCGCCCCTGATTGAATAGGAATAATGTACACACCACGCTCATCAAACATACGTTTCAGCTCAGGTGTTACCATGCCGCCGTCCCAAGGTCCCCAGTTAAAACTAAGCACTTGTGCCGCTGGATATAAAGCTTTAAAGCGATAAGCAGCTTTATTAAGAATTTCATTGGCAATAGCATAGTCTGATTGCCCAGGGTTACCATAGAACCCAGCTGCAGAGGAAAATAAAACTAAGTGTTGCAATTTACTTAACTCACAACAAGCTAATAACGCATCTAAACCTTGTATTTTAGTGTTATAAACTTGATCAAACTCAGCCAGTGTTTTTTGCTCTATAAACTTATCTGCCAATACGCCTGCACCATGTATAACGCCAGTGATAGGTCCCCATACGTCACAAATAGGTTGAACGACTTTTTTAAGGTTATCTTGATCACACACATCTGCGCTAACATACTCAGCAACACCACCAAACGCTTCAATACTTTGTAGTGTTTGTGTTATTTCACGGTTTGCTAATACCGGCCCAATCAATTGTTTTATCAATTTAGGACTCGGTTTTTCACCGTTATTGAGTAAATATTGCATTGCAGCTTTCTTTAACTCAATTTCAGTGGCATGACTTAGTGACCAATCATCTTCCTTAGCTTGATAACTTGAACGTCCTAGCAAGATAAATTTACATTGATATTGCTTAGCAATTTCGATCACACAATGCGCCGTGACACCTTTTGCGCCACCACTGACCAGAAAAACTGCATGATTACCTAACTTACTATCGCTGTCTAATGCATAACTATCAGTGGTTTTAGCCACTAATGATAAACGCCCCTGTTGATTAAAACCGACTTCAACCGGTAGCATCTGTTTATCGTTAAGTTCACCCAGTACTATTTTCGCTACTTTCGCTGCGCCGTACTTGGTAGGGACATCAAGAATACGACAGAATACATTATCCCATTCGTGAGCTAACGTTTTCACTAAACCAGATAAACCACCTTGCACAAGATCTGCTTTTTTCTCGACATTATGGGTAGCAAAATCGCCACCTTGTCGAGTTAACACCAAAAATGATGCACGGTCACCATTATTTATTTGATTCAGTTTACTCAACTTCGCTAATAGAAAAGCAAGTTGTAACCCTTTCTTATTATCCGTAGAAAAGGTAATCCCCTCAATCACCGTTTTGGGGTGCAAATAGATGATGGATTGCCATTCGTTTTTGCTTTTTAATAAAGATTGTAATGAATCTTCTATTAAATCAGCCAAGATTAAATGCTCAATATCATCAACAAAACATTTAGTTATACTTTCTTCCACCCATGTAGGTGTAAGTACACTTACATTCCAACCTAATGCAGATAATTCATTTGCGATTAATACACCACTGTCTAAACCATCATTAACCAGCAGTAAATTTTTGTTTTCAACACTTGAGTCCAAACACTCAAGTGCAGCAAGCTTTTTTATTTCTACCGTCGCACTAGGTGAAGGATTAGCCACAACAGTGGGTTCAAAGTTATTGTCTGCAGCCGTTGAAGGAGAGCCGATAGTATGTAAAGGTGTTAAAGTCGGCAACTCAATTGAGCTTGATTGAACGGTATGCATATATTGAATAATATCGTCTAATGTACGCATTTGCGATAACTGCTCAGCATCTAATTCAGGAAGGTCGGTAATTTCATCTTGCACTGCGCCTAAAATCTCAACACGTTTGATTGAATCAATCCCCAAGTCTGCTTCCATATCCATACCTAATTCCAACATTTCGACTGGATAACCGGTTTTATCCGCCACCACATTCAGCATCACTTTCTCAATATGATTAAGATCCACTGTTATACGGTTAACAATATTTTCAGCACCGTTTACCTCATTATCATTGCCGTGTGCGCCAGGTGCAGGGTTTGGTATCACCACTGAATGCATATAGTTAACAATTTCAGCCAGAGTACGCATTTGTGATAATTGTTCTGCATCTAACTCAGGCAAGTCACTAATTTCATCTTGCACAGCGCCTAATATTTCCACACGTTTGATTGAATCGATCCCTAAGTCAGCTTCCATGTCCATACTTAGCTCAAGCATTTCAGTTGGATAGCCGGTTTTATCCGCCACCACATTAAACATGACTTTTTCAATATGATTCAAGTCAATACTCAAATAAGCAGTACTATTATCATTATTTTGCGACGTAACTTTGTCATTATTATTGACCGCTAAAGGTTCAATTGTATTGGCTTTATTAGGCCTAGTCACTGAATGCATATAATTAACGATTTCAGCTAACGTACGCATTTGTGATAATTGCTCAGCATCTAACTCGGGTAAATCCGTGATCTGATCTTGCACCGCACCTAAAATTTCAACACGTTTAATGGAATCAATACCTAAGTCTGCTTCCATATCCATGCTTAGTTCTAGCATTTCAGTTGGGTAACCTGTTTTATCAGCTACGACCGATAACATGACACGTTCAATTGCATTGATATCGGTATGATTAGGTGTAAATATAGCAGTTGAATCTACGACATTTGACACTGAGGCATTCAATACGTCATCGTTAGTCTTTATGTTGCTATTCGTATGAACATTTACAGAAGCCATCACCTGATTCATATAAGTAACAATTTCCGCTAAGGTACGCATTTGCGATAACTGCTCGGCGTCTAATTCAGGTAAATCGGAAATTTCGTCTTGTACAGCCCCTAATATCTCAACTCGTTTAATGGAATCAATGCCTAAATCAGCTTCCATATCCATGCTTAATTCCAACATCTCTGTTGGATAACCGGTTTTATCAGCAACGACCGTCAACATGACTTTCTCAATCACGTCGATATCAACCTGAATGACAGGACTAACTTGGCCAGTAACCGATGTCATTACTTGATTCATGTAAGTGACAATTTCTGCTAACGTGCGCATTTGAGATAACTGCTCTGCATCTAACTCGGGCAAGTCACTAATTTCATCTTGCACTGCACCTAAGATTTCAACACGTTTGATTGAGTCAATTCCCAAGTCCGCTTCCATGTCCATACTAAGTTCTAACATCTCAGTAGGATATCCTGTTTTATCTGCCACGACGTCGAGCATGATTATTTCAATCGTGTTGATATCAACAAGGGTTGAAGATGTTGCCGCTTCAAAATGCGCAGCAGAGTCGGTTGCGTTGGTAAAATTTTGCTTAATAGGCTCAGCAACAGTTGTTATCACTTCGTTCATATAAGTAACAATTTCAGCTAACGTGCGCATTTGAGATAATTGCTCAGCATCTAGTTCAGGTAAATCAGTAATTTGGTCTTGAACTGCCCCTAATATCTCAACTCGTTTAATCGAATCAATACCTAGGTCCGCTTCCATGTCCATGCTTAGTTCTAACATTTCAGTAGGATAACCAGTTTTATCAGCCACGACCTCGAGCATGATGGTTGCAATCGCTTGAGCATCAACAGAGGCAACTGGCACTTGAACTAAGTCAGCCGATGCCTTAGTTTGCTGAGATTGAATAGTTTGCTGAGATTGAATAGTTTGCTGAGATTGAATAGTTTGGTGTGTTGCATTTAATTGTTGTAGAACATCCAGTTGAGATGGACTCGTACGGGCAACGTCATTTGACTCTGCTATTGCAGCAGAACTATTTGTCTTGTTCGATGAATTTTCCACTGCATTATTTGCTGTAATGCTTGATGCGATACTTGATGTAATGTTCGATGAACGCTTAGATGTGGTGTTTACAGCATTATTGTCTAGCGTATTATTTGACTGTTCAGAACCTAATTCAACAGCCGAGACATTGTTCAACATTTGTTGCATGTTATCAGTTTGGTTATTCAAGTAAGTTTCATGTACTCGTAATGTTTCCGTTTGGAAATCATGGTACATAGCTAACGTTCTATCTAAACCTTCGGGTAATTTTTGTTGGCCCGCTTGTGCAGCAAGTACCGTTTTAAAGGTATCTGCGTACTGGTTTGGCCCTTCTAAATAAGCTTGATGCACAGATAAAAGTTGTGATTGATGTTTAACAAATTGCTCTACGCTAGTTTCAATACTAGAAGCTAGTTGTTGGTTATTATTAGGAGTATTAGTAGATAATTGAGGACTATCTTGGCCTTGAATATTAGCGCCTGTTTGATCAGCTAAAGGCTTACCTTGACTATCAACATAAACAATTTTTTCTACCACCCTCTCTACTATTTTTTCAACCACTTTTTCAACAATAATTTCTTTAATTTCTGGATCTGCAGACGCTGTTGCTTGTGCCACTTTCCAATCATCAGTTAGCTCATCTTGAAATGCTTTTTTAGTTTTTTCACTAACATAAGAAGCACCCGACAGCTTCATTGCAAGCGGTGATTTTTTAGGTGCAAATGTTGGGCGAGCTACTGCAGAATAAGGATCTATATTGTCCAGCTCAAGGCCAAGCACTGCCATTTGAATAGCGGCTAAACGTAATTGCAAATCAGAACACTGCTTAGCGTTATTATTGGTTGCAATGGTCACCACATCTTTTTTATCACCTAAAATATTATCAACTAATCGTGTTAATATATTTTTGGGACCAAACTCAACAAAGATTCGGCCACCTGCATCGTATAAGCTATTTATTTCTTTACTGAACTGCACTGATTGTAAAATATGATCTTTTAATGCTGATTTAATCTGCTGCTGATCTTCGCTGTGTGCTTGACCTGTTGCGTTGGAATAAACGGCAATTTTAGGTTTATTAAAAGTAACAGAGTCAATCGCTTCAGCAAAAGGTTGCTGTGCATGCTCAACTAATGGCGTATGGAATGCAGCTGAAACCGGTAATGCAATCACCTTAAATCCACTGTCCATTAACTGCGTTGTTGCAGTTTCAATTGCTGCCGTTGTACCGGCAATAACGGCTTGATTATTTGCATTGTAATTAGCAATGCTCACGCCATCAATAAGCTTAATGTGAGATTCAATGACAATTATATCTCCAATGACTGCCGCCATTTTTCCTGAATCATAGTTACTGTTAAGCTTTTTGTTGTTCGCTTCAGTGTCAACATTCACATCGCTGTTAGGTGCAGCCATCGCTTGCCCACGAGCCATCGCAAGCTTCATGAAGTCAGTTTCAGATAATACATCTGCAGCCCATAAAGCGGTCAACTCACCAAAACTATGGCCTGCGGCAAAATCAGCTTTAAATCCTGCTTGTTTAAAAGTATTGAATAACCCAACAGAGAAACTACCAATCGCAGGTTGAGCATATTGTGTTGCTCTTAACGCTAACTCTTGTTGAGCACGCTTTTGCTCATCGAAAACAGGGATAGGATATACAAACTGCGATAAGCTATTTTCACCAGCTTGATGAAATTGTTGGTCTATCGATACTTGACTCGCCATCATGCTTGGGAAATGACAAACTAACTCGCGCCCCATATTGACATATTGAGAACCTTGACCAGAAAATAAAGCCACTACTTTTCCAGTTGTCTGCATGCCCTGTTCTCGGTAATAAAGTCCAGTAGGTGTTGACCATTCAGTACTTTGGTCAATGCTTAATTGCTGGATCATTTGTTGCAACAGTTGGATGGTTTGCTCAATCCCTTTTGCAACAAAACCACAACGAGCTTGTTGCTCAGCAACTTTCTTAATAGGGTAAGAAAGGATCAACTGATTAAGCGCATAAGGTTGTAGTTCAATGTCTACTTGTAATAACGCTAACTCAGTTTGTAAGGTATTAATCAATGCTTGTTTATTATCTGCAGTAAATAATAACGTTTGTGCTACCTCATTTAAGCGGTATGCGCCTTGTTGACTTTGAGTGTATTCTTCTAATACTAAGTGAAAATTAGTCCCACCAAAACCAAATGAGCTAACACCTGCTTGACGTTTTGCACCATCAGCACGTTGCATCCATGGTCTGGTTTCAGTGTTGATATAAAGCGGTGTATTTTCGATGTCTAAATTTTGATTTGGTTTATCAACATTAATGGTCGCAGGTAACACTTTATGGTGTAAGGCTAATGAAGCTTTAATCAAGCCTGCCGCACCTGCTGCTGCTTTGGTATGACCGACTTGAGATTTAACAGACCCCAGAGCAACATGTTGTTTTTGATCGTTATTCTCACTAAATAGTAACTCTAATCCTCTAAATTCAGCTGCATCACCGGCTTTGGTGCCCGTTCCATGTGCTTCAATTAATCCACAGGTTTTTGGGTCAAACCCAGCATCTTGATAAGCACGTTTTAATGCTTTTAATTGGCCTTCAGGTCGCGGCGCATAAATAGATTTAAATTTACCATCCGATGAACTACCGATACCTTTAATAACCGAATAGATACGGTCACCATCACGTTCAGCATCTTCCAAACGTTTTAAAGCGATCATTCCCACACCTTCACCTATCATCATACCATTTGATTTATCATCAAAAGGACGAATACAATCACCGTCAGTAAACGCGGGCGTTTTAGAGAATGACATGTACATAAAGGGCGAGTTATCACAACAAATACCGCCCGATAACATCATGTCTGAACGATATTCTAATAGATCTGATACGGCCATTTTAATGGCTGATAAAGAGCCCGCACAAGCAGCATCAACCACGCAGTTAGTACCGCCGAAGTTAAAACGATTGGCAATTCGTCCAGCAATGACATTACCTAACATACCAGGAAATGAATTTTCCTCCCAAGGGATATAAGCTTTCTTAAATTTATCGACGATAACTTGCGTATCATCTTCACTCAGACCCGATGCTTTTAATACTTTTTCAAGCACAGGCCCTTGTAAGCGAGACATCAATTGTCCCCCTTGTTTTTGGCCACCACCAACGCCTAGCACAATGCCCATTTTATCGCGATCAAAACTGCTTTCATCACTCACACCCGCATCTGCTAATACATCTCGGGCCACCACCAAAGCCATTAGCTGAGTAATGTCTGTTAGTTCTAATAAGTTAGGCGGTAAGCCAAATTCCATTGGATCAAAATCAATTTCAGGTAGAAAAGCACCCCGTTTACAATAACTTTTATCCGCTTCTTTTTTATCAGCAGAATAATAATCATCGATTGCCCATCTATCTTCAGGCACATCTTGAATGCCATTCACAGAATTGACGATAGTATCCCAAAACTGTCCCAGGTTTTTACTTTCAGCAAAAACCGAAGCCATACCAACAATTGCAATCGGCGTTTCTTGCAAGCGAGAGTTGAGTCGCTTATCTGACGCAGGGTTGGTGGTTTGCTTTTTTGACATTATTTTCTCCAATGGCATTACTATTAATTTGCTAACTGTTTACTGTTCAGTTAACAAATGAAATCTGCTTAAAAATTCATTATAATTTGCCGCTAATAAACGGCGGATATGGAACGGCGCGTGCTTCAAAACATATTGCATATAACGTCTAGCAGCATCGGCTTCATCGTCTTGATATAAATCCACATAAACCCATTGGCTATCAAGGTCATGTGCAATCAATAAACGATGTTTCTTGATTTTATTATCGCTATGCTTGTTACTTAATTTTTTATCAAGTTCAGGCAAAGTTGTTACACTCACTTGCACCACGTCAGAATAGGTTAAATGACGGGTATTCGCATTTCTTGCTTGATCCGCAAGTTTACTGCTTTTAGGAGTGTTCGCATCTTCCAAACGTAATTGATTTAATACTTCCAACATGGCTTGTGGATTCACCACTGAACTCATAACTTTATCGGAATTATTATCCTGAATCGCCACCGACACCTGCTGCTCTAATTTGATCAATTCACCAGCAGGATCGATATCTGCCAATTTTGAAACACCATGACGTTTTAAACAACGCTGTAATCCAGCACGAGAGGTGTTTGCGTTAATAAATTGGCGACAAACTTGTAGTAAATCATCAAGTGACAACATCAATCTTGTACGTAATTGCACGACAACGTATTGTTGTTGTAAGGTCAGTGTTGTTTTCGAATTTTTTGGAACATGAGAGGCATCTTCTAGTGTTTCGCGTTGACGCCATTTACGCACCGTAGATTCAGATATTTTTAACAGACGCGCTAATACCGCCGTAGGCAGTTCAGATGCACGAATAAAAGCTCTTATTTCTGGGGTAGTTGTCGCGTTTTTATGCTGTTTGGCGGTCAATAGAAGATTCACTAAAACGAAAAAGTATGCCTAATATACACAGGTATCATGCCCTATACAATCTACCGATACCTATATATTTTTATAGTCTGGTCAAACACGCACTTTTAGGGATATAACTTAAAATAAAATAGCAATAAGATAGTCACAGCATTGCCTAGAAAACCAAAATACCTGTCATCTAAAAAGTTTTTGCTTTTCCTTTTCCTTTTAAACAGTGGAAATGGAACAACTTACAACTCCCTTCTATATATAAAAAGGCTTAGTTAAGAATATGAGTTTTAAACTTTTAAAGCATTTATTTTATTAAGCAATGCAAAAAGTACCGCCACCAGCATCGCAAAACTAAGTGATACATAACAGAGTGCAATGCCCATGCTACCTTTAGGGCAGATATCACCCTGGTTCAATTCCAATACACTGCCCACAATTGCCAGTAACACAACCGGAGTCCACCCTGCGATGAAAAACCATTTAGCCTTATTATTGTGTGCTAATAACGTTGCGCCAAACATTAATAAATAACCCAGCGTCACCAGATAACAAGCGGGAATATTAACAACCGTTGGACAAGGTGCAATATCAGTTACGGTCAAATAAGAGACAGTTAACGCACCGTATAAACCGATGCTCAACAAAACCATTAAAATTACTTTTATTAGTCGCTGCATATTAATTATCTTTTAAATATTTTAAGTTAGACCTAGAGTGTTTATATGCACGATGTAATGCGTAAAGTGAGATAGAAAAAACAACCAAATGCACTACATTCATCGCCGCGGGTAATAACCACACACCAATACTTAAGCCAGTAAAGTAAGTGCTAAAGATAAGCCCTAATAATAAAGCAGGACTGAACAAAGCGACCCAACGAGGGTAAAGCGTTTTACCGATCACAATCCGCCATATCCATAATATAGACACGACCACCATTGCGAGACGTAATGCATTAACAAGCGGCTCATTATGTACGCCAAATTCACTTAACAATGACTGTAGTTGAAGTACGATACTAGGATCCGTTGTCTCGGCTATTTCATGGGCAGTAAGCGCCAAATATATTCGACCTCCTAACCAAGCATTGCCTACCATAAAGGCATAACCACCCAATAATGTAATGATCCAACCATGTGTTTTACTCCCACCATGGATAAACATTTGTCCAAGATGCCAATAACCTAAAATATACAAGGGTGCCGCTAAAGTACTAAAAAAATGCCCTGTGGTTAACTTATCTTTAGTGACATTTGCAAAATAACCATAGCCTTCTGTTTCATAACCGCCGAGAGGAGAAAACTGTAATGTAAACTCTCCAATACCAACCAACAAAGCAGCCAGAAATCCAGCAATTCCCGTTAGCAATAATGTGTTATATGTTTTTTTATCCACCGTTTAACTCTCTTTTTAAGTGTGTATATTGCCTATAATTAGTAAGATGATACTGTCAAACTAAATCAGTAACTTAAGCTAGCTCGCTAAAATTAGCGGTCTAGAATGCGGGCTCTAAAACTAATATTCTGACAGCTTAATAGTTGAGTCAACTTTGGGTGAATCAATGTTCACGGTCTTGCCACTCTGATACTTCACTTGTACTGATTTAATTTGTGTCTGCTCTCCTAAACCAAAAAACACATCACTAGTTTGATCCGATCCTAAGCCTTCGCTGCTATAAAATTGATTGGTGTAAGTTTGACCATTATTCATCGTCAATATCACCAACGCTCCAATAGAGTTTGTCTCATCTTTAAAGGCAACCTTAAGCCAATGCCGAGTGCCTCCTTTGTTAATAAATGCACGTAATTTTCCATTTAAATTACCAATCACTGCATCAGGCCAACCATCTTGATTAAAATCTGATACCACAGTAGTAACACCAAAATGCTTATTACTAATACCAGCCACCTTTTCAACTGGTTTAAATGTGGTTGATTCGTATTGTTGTAATAGATTACCGGGGTAGAGATCTAGATGTTCAACACCTGGGAAACGAATATAATTCTGAGTAATTAAATAATCAGCCAATGTATCGTTATTAAAGTCATAAGAGACGAGCCCCCAACCAAACCCGTATTTTGCAGCATTATTTTGTAACGCAGTATCTTTAAAATTAAAGTCGCCTTGATTCTCTAATAAAATGTAATCTTTATTTAATGTTTGTTGTTTCGTTAAATCACCTCGTACTAGAAAGTCAGGTAAGGTTTTACCAACATTACTAAAGTACAAATCCATTAAGCCATCATTATTATAATCACTAACCGCAATGCCCATTGGATAACTGTAAGTAACGGGCAGTTTGATACTTTCAAATGTTAAGTCGCCGTTATTTTTAAAGATGCGAACAAAGCCAGTATCTTGAGCAACGACTAAATCGCTTAACCCATTATTATTTAAATCCACAAGAACTGCGGTAAAAGTATTGTGTTGTTCATACACACCAGAAGCTTTTGTAATATCAGTAAAAGTATTGTCACCGTTATTTAAGAGTAAGTTACTAATGCCGCCATATTCTTGATTAAAGATCGTTTCACCTTCAACATATTCAGGTCGAATATAGTTAGACACATATAAATCCACCGCACCATCATTATTAATATCAGCAAATGAAACCGATAATGGCAGTGATTTTTTATCTAAAGGAAAGTCTATTTTCTTTCCCGTAAAACCTGCTCCGGTATTTTCATAAAAATAGACACCACTACTTCTTGTAACAAACAGATCCACTAAACCATCGCTATTCGCATCGATCGATGATGCGCCATAGGTAGGATCGTTATCGTCTTTGTCGAACCAGTTTTCAGAAGGGATACGCACTAACGTATTATTGACATATTTTTGTAAGCTATCTTGCTGTCCAATCCCCCCACCAACAAAGATTTCATCGACATTATCGTTGTCTATATCAATAGCAGATAAGGCCATAAAAGGTAACGCAGCAACAAAGTCAGATTGATGTGTGAATTCGGTACTAATTTCACTAAAACGTAAGTCCGTTTCACCTTGCTCTTGTTCAGCACCTTGTATGACGTAGGTGACTATCTTTGTAAAAAAGAATCCAACACAAATTAAAAGGCCAATCACAATCAGCAATATTTTCATCCATTTATTCATAACTCTCTCCGGTTAATTTAACCATTTTATGCTTCCCTTTAAGCCTTGTTATCAATAAGACCCGAGCAAACACTTTAATCATTCAAGTTTTTAAAATTGATTAAAGTGTTGAGTAAAATAGAGGTCTTTGTAAACTTAAGTTTTTATAGTATGGAATAAAGAGTAGGTTAAAAATTGAATAAAGCAGAATCAATACAGCATTAATTAAAGAGGTACGGTAAAGGTTTATGATGTCGAGTACGGATTATCGAATATAGGCGAAGGCTTGTCGCCATTGAAGGCAAACACAAACAAAGGCTGACTAGGATATAGTGATGTAAATAAACAAAGTAAAATAACAACAAACCAAACCTGAGGGCTTAGTTTGTTGCTATACAAAATGATTCCCCCCCATTAAAGCGTTATAATGGATTACTGTTAGCAGTAGCTAAGTAGACTGTGCCTAACGCCCTTGCAAATTAATTTATTTTAATAAGGCTTGCGCCAACCATGATTTAAATTGCGCAGCGGGTAAAGCACCGTTTACTGTATCAACTATCTTACCCTGTTTAAAAACCATTAGAGTTGGAATACTGCGAATATTATATTTTGCACCTAATTGTTGTTGGTCTTCGGTATTTACTTTCACAAATAAAACGGACATTTGCTGTTTTGCAACTTCAGTAAATGTTGGCGCAAAGTTAATGCATGGACCACACCACGGCGCCCAAAAGTCAACGACTACGGGTTTTTCACTATTAATCAACGCAGCTAAATTGGCATCGGTACCTTCAACGGGAGCACCTTGCAATAAATCTTTTTTACAACGTCCACAGCTTGGGTTCGCATCAATTCGATCAATGGGTAAACGATTCATTGAATGGCAATGAGGGCATCTAGAAGTGATTATATTCATTATTATGTTCTCTTTTAAGTCGATGGTTCAAAATTTATTTACTTGAATGAACTATTTTTAAATAGATGAATTATTTTTTTATGCCTTTCTCTTATTCTCAATTTCTTGGTTCATTCAATACTTTACTGATAAGTACTTTATTAAAGCATTTGTTTAAAACTACTCCTTACGATAATGCTACTTAAAATACAGCGAGGTTTAAAGAGAGGAAGAGAATAGTGCAGACAATTAATACGAAAATAAGTGTTATCTCGCTTTATTCAAAAATATTTACAACATTTAATAAGCAAAATCTACAGATTACTAGCAACGAGCTTCACCTTACCTATGTATATCCGTTAAGCCTTGATCTGTGGCATTTAAATTTATTCATTTTACCACTTACTCATTTATTATTTTGAATGACAAGGAGTAATCTAATTGCCATTTTGTGAAGTGTATTTCATTGATGTTTATTAGATTTCTGCTACCCCCTTAATTTTATTGTGGAATATGATAGTGTACTTATCTTGTACTTAGCGTTATTCATCAAATGTAATTTTAATGGAGAACTACTCATGGCCACAACGACACAATGTTTAAAACAACTTCAAATTAACGGTAGCATTTACAACTATTATAGTTTTGATGCATTACAAGATAAGTATGACCTATCACGCTTACCCTTTTCCGCAAAAATATTATTAGAGAACCTACTACGCCATGCAGAACGAGATTTTGTTCAGCCAGAGGATATTGAAACGTTAGCAAAATGGGACGTGGATAACTGGCAAGATACTGAAATCGCTTTTGTTCCTTCTCGCGTTGTTCTTCAAGATTTTACAGGTGTGCCTGCGGTTGTCGATTTAGCCGCGATGCGAGATGCTATTGTAAAAATGGGCGGAGAAGCAGATAAGATCAATCCACTAAACCCTGTTGAACTCGTTATTGATCACTCTGTAATGGTAGATGTCTTCGGCCAAGCCGATGCTTTAGAGCAAAATACAGCCATTGAATTTCAACGTAATGGTGAACGTTATAAGTTCTTACGTTGGGGACAACAAAGCTTTGATAATTTTAAAGTCGTCCCTCCTGGTCGTGGTATCGTGCATCAAGTCAACCTCGAATATTTAGCACGCGTGGTGTTTAAAAATTCCGAACAAAACAATTTGTTATATCCTGATACTTTGGTTGGTACAGACTCACATACCACCATGATCAATGGTCTTGGTGTTTTAGGCTGGGGAGTTGGGGGCATTGAAGCTGAAGCCGCTATGTTAGGCCAACCAGTCACCATGCTATTACCTGAAATTGTGGGGTTTGAATTAATCGGAAAATTACCCGCGGGGACGACTGCGACGGATCTCGTATTAACGGTAACAGAACAGCTACGTGCAGCAGGTGTTGTGGGCAAATTTGTCGAATTTTTTGGTGAAGGAGTCAATCAATTAACTTTAGCAGACAGAGCAACCATTGCCAATATGGCGCCTGAATATGGAGCGACCTGTGGTATTTTCCCTATCGATCATCAAACCATTGATTATTTACAATTAACCGGTCGTAGCAGTCAAGATATTGCACAAGTTGAGGGTTATTTAAAAGCCATGGATATGTGGGGTATAGAGTCGCAAAAGAATGCGGTTTATCACAGCCGATTATCATTACAACTTGATCAAGTCGTCCCTTCTATTGCAGGCCCTAAACGACCTCAAGACAGAATATCACTGGACCAAGCAGGATCAGCCTATCGTGATTGGTTAGCATTACAAAAAGGACCACAACAAGCGGAGCCTGATCAAGCAAAAAGTGGTTTTGAAAGTGAAGGAGGACAAGCGTCCACTATACTGCCCGCGAGCGATGGTCGTGCTGGAGTTGCTTGTCAATATAACGGTAAAGACTTTATTTTAAAACATGGTTCTGTTGTCATTGCAGCAATCACGAGCTGTACTAATACTTCCAATCCCTCGGTATTGATTGCAGCAGGTTTATTAGCAAGAAAGGCAAGGCAACTCGGCTTAAATGTTAAACCTTGGGTTAAAACTAGTTTGGCACCGGGTTCACAAGTGGTCACTGACTATTTAGCGAAAGCTGGTTTAAACGAAGATCTCGATGCGCTCGGATTTCAGTTAGTAGGTTATGGCTGTACGACCTGTATTGGAAACTCTGGTCCTTTACCGACTGAAATTAGTGACGCAATACACCAAGGGAATTTGTCCGTTACTTCCGTATTATCAGGAAACCGTAACTTTGAAGGACGTATACACCCCGAAATACAAGCTAATTATTTAGCGTCACCGCCTTTAGTGGTTGCCTACGCATTGGCAGGTAACATGGAAATAGATATTACGACCGAACCCTTAGGAAATGATAGTACTGGTAAGCCTGTATACTTACAAGATATTTGGCCAGATAATAACGAAATAAAACAGGTGATGGAAAAAGTTATTGATAGCTCAATGTTTATATCCCGTTATGCTGATGTTTATAGCGGTAATAAAGATTGGCAAACATTGGACGTTGTACAAAGCCAAAAATATGACTGGCCAGATTCGACCTACGTTAAGCTCCCTCCTTTCTTTGCTAATATTACTGCTGAAGTACCAGAAATTACTGATATTAAGAATGCACGCTGTTTGTTAAAACTAGGTGATAGTGTCACAACAGACCACATATCTCCAGCCGGTTCTATTGCGCTTGATAGCCCTGCTGCAGCCTACTTAGAAAGTGAAGGTGTCGCGGCAAAAGATTTTAACTCCTATGGCTCTAGACGAGGTAATCACGAAGTCATGATGCGAGGCACTTTTGCGAATGTACGTTTACGTAATTTATTGGCCCCGGGCACCGAAGGTTGTTGGACGCGCATGATGCCATCCGGAGAACAAATGAGTGTATTTGATGCGGCGATGCAATATCAACAACATAACATTGCTTCCATTGTGTTAGCGGGTAAAGAATACGGTACAGGTAGCTCACGTGACTGGGCGGCAAAAGGACCTGCATTATTAGGCGTTAAAGCCGTCATAGCACAAAGTTACGAGCGAATTCATCGCTCAAACCTTGTGGGTATGGGTATTCTACCATTACAGTTTATGGAAGAAGATAGCGCCGATTCTTTAGCGTTAACCGGAGAAGAGCAATTTACTATTCCAGCGGTCAGTGCAGGACAGAAAACGGTGCGAGTAACAGTCACTGCTGAGGATGGAAGTGCACGAAGCTTTGATGCACGCATTCGAATAGACACCCCCAATGAGTTTAGCTATTACCAGCACGGTGGCATCTTACACTACGTGCTTCGTAACTTATCTGCTTAGCAGGTTATTATTGAAGTAGCCAGTTTGTAAGTGATTTAGAAAATGGCGTGTTTAGCTGCTTATTGCTTAGCAGCTAAACACTTGTCCAGTTAGGTAATTATTAACTAGTGAAACGATTAAGCAGTTGAGCACTTAAAAAGCTGAATAATCAAACACTTAAATAAGCGTCCGCTCATGATATTTGCTTATCGATTGATAAAAATACAGATACTGACGTAGCAAATCATTTACCTGTTTTATTCCATGAAAGCATTATTGAAATTTAAGAAATCACTGAGTATTGCTAAACTAGAAGCAAGTTTATTGAACCTTATCAAATACTTTTATATTGGGTTCTGCAAATACAACTTGGTCCCTCCCCTTATGCTTAGCTTGATATAACGCATTATCAGCACGTTCAAAAGCGACCTCTGTATCATCAGATTCACAAAATGATGTGTAACCAATTGAGACCGTGATCGATACCTGATCACTTTTAAATTTAAAAGGAATATTTTTAATACGTTCTCGTAATTTATTTAAAACATAAGCAGATTGTTGCTCGGTAATTTCTGGTAGTAATAGCGTAAACTCTTCGCCTCCAAAACGTGCAATGTAGTCGTTTTTACGAATTGATTTTTGTAACGTTTGTGCAATAACATGAAGGACTTTATCACCCGCTAAGTGACCAAAATTATCATTAATTCGTTTAAAGTTATCAATATCAATAATCGCAATATTAAGACGTTTTTGGTAAGTTTTAAAACGTAGCATTTCTATTTCTAGTCGTTCACTCCAAGCTGCCCGATTAGAGATTTTTGTTAAAAAATCCACGTGTAATTGTTTATTTTGCTGCTTAAGCGTTTTTTGATAACTCTGTGTTTCGTTTTGCAATTTTTTAATTTGTCTCACCATACTTTGAAACTTATGCCGGAATTTTTGCTCCTTCTTTTTTTCTTGAGCGGTAATGACATGTTGAACTTCACTTACATAGTTTTTAATGTGAGCACGCAAATGTGCGAGATCTTGTATCTCTTCACTTTGTTGTTTTAATAGTTGAGCATTTGACTCAATGGAGATAAAGGTTTCTTTTTGTTGAACGAACCCAGCCTCAGTGCTACTTAATGTCTTACTAAAGTTTGAATAAAACTCACTTAAATTATCATTTAACATATACAAAAAATGGCGAGAAGCCGTTCGCTCCTCACGTGTACTTTTAATGATCAGTTTAATCACTTGTAAACAATGATATGGCAACTGGGAGTGATCATCTTCATTGCAAATCTTAATTCTAAGTTTTTCAAGATCTTTAACGTGAGACTCACCTATATCCAATTCAAGAATGACTTGTTGCAGCTCTTTGTTGATGAAGGCGACATCATTTTTATTATCACAATCAGATTGCATAGAGCGTTGACTCAATTCAATTACGGCCTTTTGATAAATTTTTATCAGATCATTTAACTCAACCTGATGCTCAATAACACTATAAGCAGCGCTATTCTGCATATCATTAAGCTTACTTTTAATCGAGTTAGACAAAGAAGCGACTTGTCGTAATTGTCTTATGGAATGGCGTGAAATGAATCGCCCTTCCGATAACTTATCTTCTAAGGCATTAGGGATTGCTGATAACTGTTTACTACATTCTTTTAAAAGTGCAGCTTCTTCTTCATCATTAGATATATTTTGGAATTTTTTCAAAAATTTTATCTGATATTTATCAAACGCTTTATCCTGTCGATAGTGACGTTTGAATAATTGTTGGAGCAGTTCCAACAGTGCTAATGATGAGGCCATCAATTTAAATCCTTTAAATTATTGATTCAATTATTGATTGTTAATTGAATTTTAAAAAACAGTATAGCTAAATACTATATTTTTGATCATGCTTTTTACTTAAAAAACAATTTAAATGTACAAAAAATTGACCAAGCCATAACTTATGAGAATTACCTTATAATCTTGACGTATATTACACTATGTCAAATAAAAATTAATTACATCAATTACTTACTGCCGAATGATAACTAGTTACTTGTTAGTAAATTGTTTTAACTGTCTTCAATGCCTTTGAGGAAGAATAACAACATATTAAATAACAAAAAATAACCGCAGTTATTTTTAGCAAAGTAAAGTCAATTTATATAAATTTTCTCCTTATAAATTTTATGATAATGATAATATTATTTAAAAATTAATTATCGTTAAATTTAGTTTTATGAGTAGCTAATCAATAGATCAGTCCGTTATTATTCTTATGGCTACAATATATATAACAAATTACAATTTCATCCATCTAATTAACCACCCAACATAAAGAATCAATAATATGACGACTTATTTTATTCAAGCAGCGCTGTACCTTTTGGTCGCAGTAATATGCGTACTTTTAGCCAAACGGTTTGGATTAGGTTCCGTCCTTGGTTACCTGAGTGCAGGTGTGATCATTGGGCCGATCACAGGGTTAGCAGGAGAAGAAACCAATACTATCCAACATTTTGCTGAATTTGGTGTAGTCATGATGCTATTTATTGTCGGCCTTGAGCTTTCACCGAAAGCCTTGTGGAATATGAAAAATAGGTTGATTGGCTTAGGTGGATTACAAATTGGCTTAACCACGTTGATTATCACCTCATTGGGTATTGCCTTTGATTTCCCATGGCAGCCTTCGCTTGTGGTCGGACTTATTTCCTCATTGTCATCCACAGCGATTGTTATGCAAAGTTTTGCAGAAAAATCACTTAACAAAACAGATGGTGGGCAGGCAGCTTTTTCTATTTTGTTATCTCAAGATATTGCCGTCATACCGATGCTCGCCGTAATTCCACTATTAGCTATTCCCGCTTATTTTGGCATGCCAGAAACTGTTTCCTTAGTCTCAGACCATGGCAATATTTCACTGGTTGAAAATTTGTCAGGTTGGCAATATGCAGGAGCAATCGTCATTGCCATTACCTTAATTGTCGGTGCGGGACATTACATCTCTAAACCCTTGTTTACATTGATTGCTAAAACAGGACTTCGAGAACTTTACACCGCTACCGCATTGCTCTTAGTTATCTCTATTTCTGCATTAATGAGTGTAGTGGGTTTATCGCCTGCTCTGGGTACCTTTTTAGCCGGTGTAGTATTAGCAAATAGTGAGTTCCGTCATGAATTAGAAAGCAATATCCAACCTTTTAAAGGGTTATTATTGGGCTTATTTTTTATCACTGTGGGTGCAGGTATCAGCTTCGCGGTGATTAGCGATCACTTCTTCTTAATCAGTGGTTTAACGATTGCCGTGATTGCGGTTAAAGCAGCGGTATTATTAAGCTTAGCGATTATCTTTAAGATTAAAAAGTCAGATGGTTGGTTATTAACATTAAGCCTAGCGCAAGCGGGTGAATTCGGATTTGTGGTATTGAGTTTTTCCTCGCAGAGTCAGGCATTACCACCAGAGTGGGTGTCAATACTGTCACCGGTGATCACGCTTTCTATGTTTTTAACTCCGTTACTGTTTATCTTCTATGACAAAGTGATCACAAAAAAATATATCGTCGTTCAAGCCAAAAAAGAAGCCGATAATATTGATAAAAAAGGCCAAGTAGTTATCGCTGGGATTGGTCGATTCGGGCAAGTGATCAACCGTTTGTTAATGGCAAATGGCTTCGAAACAACAGTCATTGACCGCTCAACAGATATGATTGACCGTGTTAGAAAAATTGATATTCATGCTTATTACGGTGATGCAACAGATTCCAGCCTGCTTTATACCGCAGGCCTTGAAGAAGCATCACTTCTGGTAATTGCCATTGATGGGCAAGAGAACATACTGCACTTGGTAAAGCATGTGAAACAGTTTCATCCACACCTACCTATAGTTGCGCGCGCTTATGACCGTGGCCATGGCTATCTACTTGAAGAGGCTGGCGCAGATCATGTGTTTATTGAATCTTACTTTACGGCGTTAGAAATGAGTAAAACCTCGTTACAAGTCTTAGGGTTTGATGAGAAAAAAGCTGAAAAAGCAAAATCGCTTTATTATCAAACAGAGCTTGAACATCATGACGACCTTTATAAAGCCTGGGGTGATGCGAATAAAGAGAGTTATCTGTTCAACAACTTTATCGAACTATTTGTGTCATTAGAGCATGAGATGAGAGCTGCAATGACATCTCAGGTTAACAACGACAAAGAAGAGTCGTAACATTACCCAAATTCCGTTCATTTTTATTGTTATTTACTATCAATGAAAATGAACGGCCTTTTGTTAAAGAAAGAACATTGCTCAGAAAAGGAAAATAGAAGCACTTTAATAACACTGAAATAAGCTGATTACTTTTTATCAAAAGCATTAACACCTGCGATAAAACCAAGCGCCCCACCTAGATAATAGCCAAGCATATAAATACCATTAATGCGACTTTGTAAACTTGGATCAATACTAAATACACTTACCTGAACTGCAACTTGGGCACTGAAAATGGCAAGGTCGGTCAAGATAATCCCGAAAATTAATACGAACCAATTACCTGCACAAAAAAACGTGTGTGTAAGTTATATAGTACAAGCTGCCATTTTATCACTTTAGAAAATATTGGCACACATATTCCAGTACAGATTCAATAATAAGTGAAACAACAACAGCGCCACGGTAAAAGCATTTGTAGGAATTGTTTTAAAAGCGAGAGTTAAAATTTCTGAATTGCCAGTACCCGCACCTGAATATGCATGTTATCAAGTGACTAAGCGCAACCCTAAAGTGAGTAAATTAAAAGCCATTGAAAAATTTACTACCGCCTTAGGCAATTATATGCAAAAAGATATTTTTATTAACAGTGTCCAATAGTTTAAGGCTATGATTTAAGCCGCGTAACGCAGGTTAAGTGATATAGGTTCCCCATTTAGTCACAGTGTTCGAGCTTCATAAAATCAACAATCAGGAACTTAAATATTATATAATTTAGTATTAAAAAGATACGAAACCAGACTATTTTTGCAGCTGTCTTTCTAAAATTGATTTTAATAGCGCACACTAGCAAACATAGCCATTAGGCAGAAGATACCAACGCCATTAAGATAGAGTTGGTATTAGTTCAGCATATAAATCAGACAGTCAGTTTTAATCATCTAATAAAACGGATAGTTGAGCAAATTGTGCTTTTAATTGTTCAAGCTCTTGCTCTAATTGTGTCACTCTTACTTCAAGTTTATCCTGTGAGATCGGTTGTGGTGCATGCTCAGAGACAGACGTTCGTTCACCCAGCGTTACATGAGGCTCAATATCAGCAAAAAGATGGATATATCTAGACTCTCTTTTACCCGCTTCTCTCGATAATTTTTGCACTTTAGGTTGTTCATTCAAGTTTTGTAATTGTTCAAGCGCCGCTTCTACTTCAGTAACATTATCAAACTCAGCTAAACGCTGAGTTCGAGTTCTTAACTCTCCCGGAGTTTGTGGCCCTCGTAGAAATAACACACATAGAATCGCCTTTTGTTGTTCTGTTAATTGTAAATTACCAAAAGTAGTATTACAGAAGCGATGCTTGTATTTATTGACTCGCCCATGTGCTCCTGTATCTACCATTAATTGATTTAGTGCTATTAACTCATCAACCACATTTTGTACTTCTGATTCAGTCAATGACATCACAGGATCTCGGTTACTCTTTTGATTACAACCATTGGTTAATGCATTTAACGATAAAGGATATTGTTCAGGGGTAGTGATCTCTTTTTCAAGCATCACGCCAATAATACGAATTTGCAAAGCAGTTAATGTCATCATCTACTCAGATTCCTTAAGAGTAAAAATTTAAGATATGAAAGTGTTGCAGCTAATAGAGTGGGTGATAGCCTGACAACGATTTTATGTTTGAGCATTACTTGAATAATGTCCCCAAGCTATTAAAATTAAAAGTATTATTATAAAAAAATATTCACTTATGCAGGATCAATAACATTTCTACATCTCTTATGATTATAATTTATCACTGCTTCAGGCTATATTTTAAAAGGTTGCGCTAATGCAGAGTAGTTAATCAGTTAGTAGTGACTTGGCAATTCAAAATACTTCAAATTAATTAACTCATCTACTAACTAATACAACTTTTTTAAGGGTCAGGATATTATCTAACCCAAGTCCGAACCTAAAAATCACATACCGTACACAAAAGGTTTTCCTTTTTCTAACATGGCCAAATGAATGGGTTTAAGCGCCTGAGCGTAAGTGGCTAATAGCTCCATTGTATATTGCGTTCGTTGTTGCATATGTTCGTTATTACAGCTTAGGCGGTGATCTAACGTTGTTTCAATATCACGAAAAATAAGGTGATCAGGCAGCAAGCAAACGTGATTGTTTTTACTGGCAGTCATTCTTAGTTCACTGATTGGGTACACACCATTAACACTAGCAGAAACACTGACTGCTAAAGCAGGTTTATGAGACAACTCCTTTGCAGTGGTCAATAATAAGAAGTTTTTTAATGCCGGCGTCGCCATACCATGCCATTCTGGCGTGATAAAAATAAATGCATCAGAGGTGTTAAGTTGTGCAGCAACCTCACGCCATGGATCCCATTCTTCACTACCACTCCATACTCCTTCATTCCATAGCGGCAAATTCAAGGCGTGTAAGTCAATAATATCAATACCTGCAAAATGTTCCATGGCGACTTTATTCAAGTAATGTGCAACCTTTAAAGTTTGTGAATTTGCACGCTGACTACCGGCTATTATTGTTAATTTCATATCTGTTCCTTTCTCAATGGTGTTTTTGCTGTGTGTTTAAATAATGAGTTAAATTAATGGTTAAATTGCTAGTTAAATAGTAAGTTTAAAAAAGTGTAATGCATGTTTTGACTGACGTTTCAATTCGGCTTTATCCTGAATGATTAACTTCAACATTGTTGTTCTAAGCATTGTTGACCCGTGGATTATGCTCCCAAAGATCAAAAAAGCTGGTTAGTTAAAGGAGCTTAGTGTCGAGGTGAAGACTGTTTAGATAAGGCTACGGTTTTAGGAGTCGCTAATATAATGGCGATAAAAATCCCCACTGCCCCCAAGCACTGTAATGAGGTCAATGATTGCCCTAAGAAAATGTAACCAAGTACCACCGCCGAGACACTACTTAAAAAACCTAAAAAAGAGATCGTGATCGTAGGCAGTTTATCGATGCCATTAAACCAAAGTGAGTAAGCAAGCATTGCCCCAACAACACATAAATAAAGATAACCAATAATATTGTCAGTGCTAAATTGTTCAGGGAAACCTTCAAACCACCAAGCAACAGGCAGTAACATTCCACCTCCTAAAAGCAGTTGCCATCCAGTAAAATTTAACAAGGTCATATTACGAGGGCGTCCCCAGCGTTTGGTCATCACAATCCCTGTTGCCATACTAATTGTGCCTAGTAAGCCCATGATTAAACCACGACTACTGAGTTCGGCCTGATTATTGATTAATAACAAAGCAATACTGCCAATAGCAACAAAGCTTGCTAGTACCTGTTGCACATTCAACTTATTGCTCAGTAGCAAATAGCTGAGAGCAATCACTAAAATGGGCTGGATGGACATGACTAAAGCGGCCATACCACCTGGCAAATGGGTTGCTGCAAAGAATAAACAATAAAAGAAAAAGCCAATATTAAGGAACGCTAATACCACTAAACGCCACCACCAAATACCAATAGGAAGAATACGAGTGATCATCACTAACACCAACCCCGCCGGTAATGCACGTAAAGTTGATGCGAGTAACGGTGAATTAGCAGGCAGTAATTCACTGGTCACAATATAAGTACTTCCCCAAACGATCGGTGCTATCGCCGTAATGGCGAGAGTTATTAAAAGTTGTATTTTGTTCATAGCGCCCTCTTTTTATTTATGTTTCGTGAGTTAATCTCTGTTTGTTGGTATTGGTTGCTTATTACTTTTACTTGTTAATGGTCACAATCTATTACTTGCTGACTGACTACTTGTCATTAGCGCTTTATCATTTGCTATCGATTGCTAACAGCAACACTTTGCAGTCATTGCGAGTGCTTATTTTATTTGAGCATAACGCCACTTAGATCTTAAAAAGATTCTTTTAAAAAAGATACTTTTAAAAAAGCCATGTAAGTAAAGTAATAGCTTTTTAGTTTTTAATCAAGTATCTTTTTGAAAAGTTATATTTTAAATGTTAACTACTTTATGAAATGAATTTTTTATGGGGACAAAAATGAAAGATCAAGTTGATGGAATTTTGCAGCAGTGGAAACAGATTAAACCCGAACTAGACTGTAGTTCAATGGGCGTGGTAGGACGTTTACGCCGAGTCGATAATCAGTGGAAACAGCAGCTAGATACCGTATTTAAAAAGCAGGAGATGAGCAGTATTGAATTCGATATATTGGCAACATTACGCCGAAGTCAGATACCACTTACGCCAACAGAACTTTACAAAACACTAATGTTATCTTCCGGAGCAATGAGCACTCGTATTGAGATGTTAGTAAAACGGGGGCTTATAGAGAGAGTGTATAGTGAACAAGATCGTCGAAGTTGTAAGGTTATGCTAACAGATCAAGGTATAACAATTATTGATCTGGCTTTACACGCACACCTGGAAAATATGGATAATTTACTGAAACCACTGAACAACGATGAAAAGAATCAACTAGCAGCACTATTGAAAAAATTATTGCTTGCTCAGCAGTGATGCGACTCTATGGCTGATACAATTTATGCTTAGTCAGAAACGATAATTAATTGCTAATAGTTCCTATAATTAATTGAATATAAAGATAAAAACTGAACTAATTTTAACTTTATTTAACTTAACGTTTCATGCTAATTCCACTCTATTTAAAAATTAATTAATGCGTTGAGTTTTGTAACTCCTATCAGCAATGCCTTATGACAGCTTTATTCAATTTGAATAAAGCTGTCATAAGGCATTCAAAATAAGCACTGATTATTGTCACTTTAGCCGCATCAATAACATTTAGTCACTGCGCTAGGGCTATTCCAATGTTATTTAAGGACTCAGGATTTTAGGGTTGATAAAGCAAAAAATCAAGATGTTGCTTGTGTCTACTTTGATTCTTTTGATTCAGCGATGGCAAAACCATTTAATAGATCATCAATTTCAGCTCTGTATTTTTCAACTAAACTAGCGCCAGTAAATGTTACATACTGCGTTGAGCCAGAAGCATCTGAGTAATAATATCCTAAATACTGAAACTCAATGCCTTTCATGGTGCCGACCATTTCCATATAAATCATTTTCTTGCCGTTGACCATACGATATTCTTTCTTGATCACCTTAGCATTTGGAGCTACATTCTTAGCGTTATCAAGTGCTATTTCAGTTAATTCTTTATTATTAATCTGAATACGTTCAGTGATCACCCTTGCATACAAATCACCTGCTTTAAGCGTTAAAGCATATTCTATAGCAGAGTCATCAGTTGTGCTTTTTTCAAATACCCACTGCTTAGTGTTAAAAGCAAAAGTGGCATTATTTTTTTTACTTTTTAACACAAAATTGGCGCTAGCTGGCGTTTTGAATACACCTGGGTTATTACTAATTTCAAATTCTTCTATCGGCTTATCCTCTGCATAGAACCAAGTTCCATCACTATTCAATACCACCACGTCCCCTTCATCAGTTATCCCTTGTAGCGCAGCAGAAACATTAAAAGAAAAAAAGCATAACAGTAATGGTATAAATAATTTCATAATAAACCTTAAATGTGAGGGACCGCATCGCAGCCAAATTGTGTACTCAAACTCGTCAATAAAGTAACTTGTTCAAAGCGATTAGCGTAACGATAACAAGCTTTGGTTTTTAATCAATCTATCGATACAAAAATTAAAATATTCGTGAACTAAATAGAGAGAAATCATCTTTTACTAATACGCTTAATACACATTTCCCATCCACTATTTGTTAACTTAATTGTGGTAACACTGACGCTATTGATCTTTATAGAATCGTTTTTGATTAAAATAATTTACTGATTAGAAGATGATTTAACTTAGAAACATGTAAAATTAGTGGTGTTGTATCGATTTAATTATCCTGCATTCAAGTTATTAATAAAAACATATAAAATAAATTATTTATTTTATATGTACTTCACAATCGCAACAAAAATTATCAAATAATCATATTTAAATTATGTAGAATAATTTGCATAGTTAATGATACTCAGTAATGATAAAGTTGAATACATTGCTTTTTTGTATATGAATATCAGTGTTTAGGAAGCCCCACCCACCAACATAAGTGAAGGAAGACTATGAAAAAAATACTAATTGCCGTTGCAGCTACTGCAATGATCATTCCTGCTGTATTTGCGAATAATTTCGAGAAAACAGACGATTCGATTGAATACCGACAAGCTGCTTTTTCCTTAATTTCATACAACTTTGGAGATATGGGCGCAATGCTAAAAGGCCAGAAACCTTTTGATGAAGCTACATTTAGTATGCGTGCTGATAATGTAGCTGCCCTATCTAAATTACCCCATGAAGGTTTTATTGAAGGTTCAGACAAAGGAGACACTCGTGCACTGGCAAAAATATGGCAGGATAAAGCAGACTTTGATAGCAAAATGAAGACATTTATAGATAATGCGGCAGCCTTAGCTGTTGCTGCTAAAACAACGGATCAAAGCACCATTAAGAAAGCATTTGTCAATACAGGTAAAAGTTGTAAAGCCTGTCATGATGGTTTTAGAGAAGATTAATCAAGATATAGCTAATCGTTTAAGCCGTTACATTAAACTCGTCAATTAACCACATTCTAGTAAGCACTTAGTATAAAGCCCGTTATTGATGTCATAACGGGCTTAATTTTATTTAATAAAAACTCACTACGATAAAAACTAACGGAGATTTATTATAACAAGGTCATAACAAGCGAACTTCAGCGTTCATATAAACATTAAGCAATATTTAGCACTATAAACACCTTTGAAAAGTTATAAAAAGCTCACTACAGGCGCTAATAAGTAAAACCATACCAACGAAAATATTATGGCAATGATAATCAACGCTAACAATGGCGAACATAATTTAGGCGCCACAATACTAGCTTGCATATTTTTATAGCCACTAAACATAGCCTTGATTAAATTCTCTCCTTTTAATAAATGCACAGCAACGGCAAGAATATGAACGGCGGACATCGCAATGATAAGATTAAAGTTATTCTTATGCAGCCAAGTCAACCAACTAGCGGTATCAGAAGAGACCAAATACATCAGAGGCCCTTCAGTAAAAACATCATCGGTTGCAAATAACCCAGTCCCTAACTGCAGAATGATTAAAGTCAGCAATAGCACCACCATATAACCACCCAACGGATTGTGTCCAATGGAGTTAGGTTTAGGTTGCTGCAATGTATATTGAACCACCCGCTTGGGCGAAACCAAAAACTGTTTAAATAAAGACGTTTCACTGCCAAGAAATCCCCACGCCAATCTAAATACAACGAGGACCATCAATAGATAAGCGCAAACTTGATGCCATTGCATTTCTCCATTTTCAGCCGTCCACCACAGACTCACTAATAGTAAAACCATTGCCCAATGAAAGAACCGAGTTGGGAAATCCCATACCTTTATCTTATTTGATTGTGAATTCATCTATCGCCCTCTTATGGTGATCAAACTACGAATAAATTTTATTTATAAATTATAAGCATATCGATTAAAAATAAAACTACTCTATCTCACCTAATACTAATTTCATTAAGTATTTGAGCAATGATTGGCAGAGAAAAACACATCAATACAAGGTAGAAATTGAGTCAAAAGCTAGTTCCCTTAGTAAAATCCCTACGCACAAGTGATCTGTTTTGACCGACAAGAATGATCAAGTATTTCGCAGAATTAAGGGTATAACACAGTCTTTTATACTAAGGGATTATTAGCGAAGTGAGTAACGGTATTCTAGCCATATCATCATAAACATCGAGCGTAAAAGATAACAACTGCAGTCTATTGATGAGGCCTATTGATGTGGCTATTATGTATGTTTTTAACTAAGTTACTGTGTAGGTTGTTGAGATACACTCTTAAGTTTACTGATCATGAGCATCAAACCAAGTTTGATAAATCGCCAAATATTAGTCAGCCTCGATGAAGCTTTTTGGGAGGGATGATGCTGGTCTAAGAAGGTTAAAACATGATCACGTCCAAACATTGTAGCCCAATCCCGGACCTTCATTTTAGTTTTATTTTCAAGCGACATGTCGGCACCAAAATCCAGCAATAACATGATGATATTAAGATCACCTTTATAAGCCGCGCCCATTAATACTGTATTTCCCATAGGATCGGTAGAATTTACATCTGCCCCCGAACGTAAAAGCGCTTCGCAAAAATCTTTTTCAGCGTTATAAACGGCTAACATCAATGCTGAATAACCACGTTCATTGGTGGCATTAATATCCAGTCCATTGTCTTTCATTAAAAGGTCTGCAAAACCTCTTAAGTCGCCTATTCGAGCAAAATCAAAAAGGGTCGGCTCGATTCGATAAGTTTGCTTATACGCTTTCCAAGTTTTCATTTTTTCCTTTATTTTTAATGCCAGTACATTCAATCTCGCGATATTCACTTAACAGTAAATATTGTCATTTAGTAATTAGTAATAACGTACCATTAAAAATCTACTCATCTCAACACTTAAAAGCAATGCAGGTCTAGGGTAGTGCCAGTAACTAGCAATAATAACGAGTAACCCATAACCCATAGACCTGTAAAAAGTGAAATCACTTATTTAATGTAATTAATGGTATAACATTATAAAGCGATCGTTTTTATATCAATATCTAATGCTTTAGCAACACCTTCACCATAAGCAGGATCAGCTTTATAACAATTGGAAATATGACGGTGCTTAACTTCAATTAAAGCAGGGCTAATACTTCTTGCTGTGTTTTCAAATAATACTTGTTGTTGCGCATCTGACATCAAATTAAACAGCTTACCCGGTTGGCTATAATAATCACTGTCATCTTCACGGAAATCCCAGTTATAAGCATCACCATTAATGGCTAATTTAGGTTCTTTTTGGTCGGCTTGTTGTTGCCATAACCCTAAATTATTTGGCTCATAGCCTTTAGTGCTACCATAGTTTCCGTCAACACGCATCGCACCATCGCGGTGGTATGAATTAACCGGGCAACGAGGTTGATTAACTGGAATATGGACATGATTTACGCCTAAGCGATAACGTTGAGCATCACCGTAAGAGAATAAACGACCTTGTAGCATTTTGTCTGGTGAATAACTGATCCCAGGGACAAAGTTAGCAGGGTTAAATGCTGCTTGCTCTACTTCAGCAAAGTAATTATCAGGGTTACGATTTAGCTCCATCACCCCCACATCAATCAATGGGTAATCGTCATGTGGCCATACTTTAGTCAAGTCAAAAGGATGAACTTGATAAGTTTCAGCTTCTTTTTCAGGCATAATTTGAACTTTGACATTCCATTTAGGGAAGTCTGCATTTTCAATGGCTTCGTATAAATCTTGTTGATGACTTTCACGATTTTTACCAACTAATTCTTCAGCTTCCTGATCCGTAAGGTTTTTAATGCCTTGTTGTGTTTCTAAATGAAACTTCACCCAAAAACGTTCATTATTTGCATTAATAAAGCTAAAAGTATGACTACCAAAACCATGCATATGGCGATAGCTGCTTGGGATCCCACGGTCACTCATAACAACAGTTACTTGATGCAATGCTTCAGGTAATAATGACCAAAAATCCCAGTTTGTATTCGCATTACGAAGATTCGTACGAGGGTCTCTTTTTACTGCATGATTTAAATCAGGGAATTTTAAGGGATCACGTAAAAAGAAAACCGGGGTATTGTTCCCCACTAGATCCCAATTACCTTCTTCGGTATAAAACTTGATTGCAAAACCACGGATATCACGCTCAGCATCCGCTGCGCCACGTTCGCCAGCGACTGTAGAGAAGCGAACAAAAAGTTCTGTTTGCTTGCCAACTTCAGAGAAAATATTTGCTTTAGTAAATTGAGAGATATCATGCGTCACCGTAAATGTGCCATAAGCACCAGAACCTTTAGCATGCATACGTCTTTCAGGAATTACTTCTCTGTCAAAATGCGCTAATTTCTCCAGAAACCAAAGATCCTGGAGTAACATAGGGCCTCGCGGACCTGCTGTTTGTGCATTTTGGTTATCTGCGACTGGTGCACCATTTGTTGTCGTAAGCTTATGTTTATTGGTCATGATTATCTCCACTTCTTTAAAATTGGGGGGTTAAAGATAAAGTAAATAATTAGCTTCATTGCGATGAAGAGAATCATCTTTATGCCATATCTGCCTGGAAAGGTATTTATTGAATATACCTCTCTGGAAAGGTATTGTACAAGCAAATATAGGAAATCTTATGCCTCACACACAATTACAATTTGAAAACTTTATCAACCTAATGAAAACAAATTGGCCAAATGCCTATCAAGGCCTTTTCCTGCTTTTTCCTCGAGTAGAAAGAATTGCCAACAACCTTGATGATCATATTGATAAACTAATGAGTGAACGAGGTTTATTATCCAGTGACTTCCATTTAATTACCGCCATTAGGCGCAGTAAAAGTGCCCCACCTTACGAACTAAAGCCCTCTGATTTATGTAACTACATGTTATTTAGTTGGGGTGGTTTAACTAAAGTGATGAAACGCTTAGAAGCTAAGGGCATTATTACGCGAATTAATTGTGAAGATGACAGACGCATTTGTATGATCAGATTAACCGATCTAGGGATCAGCATTGTTGATCAGTCGGTTGTTGAATTACACTGTATACATCAACAGTTATTAACCGATTTTACGCCAGAAGAGATAGCAATGTTAGATAAACTACTTGCTAAATTATTGAATAATGTAGAGTCACAACCGCTACCATGAAAACACACTGGTTGATAAACTATACGAACCTTTAATCAACAACGAATAACGCTCCCCCTCTTACTATTATTTATAAACATCAGGAACAAGATGAATAAACCCTTAGAAAAACAGCTAATTACATGGTTAAAAAAACAAAAGTATGCGTGCGGTTTTTACCTTAAGTTAACCGTATTATTTGGTTTATTAACGGGATTTTCATTAATTATACAAGCCTATCTCATCTCTACTATCTTACATGGCATTATTATCAATGACTTACCAAAGTCGGCATTCAGTAATGAATTTATCTTTTTATTTATTTTGATCCCAATTAGAGCATTATTAGCATTTGCCCGAGAGCGTTGTAGTTTTGAAGCAGGTAAACGATTACGTTTACAGGTTCGAGCCGCAGTGTTAGATAAAATGAGCGAATTAGGCCCTGCTTTTATCAAAGGCAAACCTGCCGGAAGCTGGGCAAGCATAGTGCTTGAACAAGTTGAAGATTTACACGATTTTTATGCACGTTACTTACCACAGATGTTGCTTGCTGGTTTTATCCCATTAACCATTTTAGTGGTTGTATTTCCATTAAACTGGGCAGCAGGTTTGATCTTATTCTGTACAGCGCCTTTAATTCCTATTTTTATGATTTTAGTAGGGACTGGAGCAGCAGATGCAAACCGTAAAAATTTTAAAGCATTGGCACAACTAAGTGGCCATTTCATGGATCGTTTAAAAGGACTGAATACGTTAAAGTTGTTTAATAGAGGTAATGCAGAGGGTAAAGAGATAGAAGCAGCATCAGAAGCATTTCGTAAAAAAACCATGGCGGTATTACGCTTAGCTTTTTTGAGTTCAGCAGTGTTAGAGTTTTTTGCTGCCGTTTCAATTGCAGTATTAGCGATCTACTTTGGCTTCAGCTTTTTAGGTGAACTCGATTTTGGCGACTATAACGGTGGCGTGAGTTTATTTGTAGGTATGTTTGTATTAATGCTTGCACCTGAATTTTACCAACCTCTTCGCGACATGGGCACACATTATCATGCTAAGGCTCAAGCGATCGGCGCAGCGGAAGAGTTAAAAGCACTTCTTGAATATCAAGTTGAAATAGATAATAGCAATACATTAACAACTGACAACACACACGATGATGTTAAACAAAGCATCACGACAAAGTCACTCAATAATACCGGCATTAAGACAGTCGAGCGCCAACAAGGTATTACATTAATTGCCTCTGATCTAATTATTAAAAGCCACTCGGGCACTATCCTAGTTGGTCCCATTTCATTTAAACTCGAAACAGGTCAACATATCGCAGTGGTTGGCCCTAGCGGTGCAGGGAAAAGTAGTTTGTTGAATGCTTTACTGGGTTTTTTACCTTACCAAGGTTCACTCACAGTCAATGGCATTGAATTAAATCAGTTATCTATCACAAATTGGCGTACACACCTCGCTTGGCTTGGTCAAGAGCCTCAACTATTTCACGGCAGTATACGTGATAATGTTGCTTTAGCAGATCCCAATATGAGTGATGACAAGATAAATACGTTGCTAGCAAAAGCAAAAATACTCGACTTCGTTGAACAACAACCATTAGGTTTAAATCACCCTATTGGAGAACAAATGGCCGGTGTCTCGGTCGGTCAAGCACAACGAATCGCCTTAGCACGCGCTTTAGGTCAACAAGCTTCATTATTCTTACTTGACGAACCGACCGCTAGTCTAGATAGAGCCAGCGAAAATGCAGTACTTGCTTCTTTAACCGAAGCCATGCAAGGAGTAAGTTGTTTGATGGTCACACATCGAATCGATCAGTTGAGTAAAATGGATACTATTTTGGTACTTGATAAAGGCAAGATTGTGCAACAAGGTCACGTAGATAAACTGACACTCAAGGATGGATTATTTAAACAAATGCGAAGTGAGCAATTTAATTCAAACGGTGCAAAAACTGAGGAGCAAAATGTATGAAAACGTTACTCCCTTTTATAAAGTTATTTCGTCACCAATGGTTGATGATGGCAATCGGATTGCTATTAAGTATTACTTCTTTGATGGCAGGGATCGGTTTGTTGTCACTTTCAGGTTGGTTTTTGTCTGCCTCGGCGGTAGCAGGTTTAACCTTACTTGCGACACAAACCTTTAATTATTTAACTCCGAGTGGCGGAGTTCGCTTTCTTTCTATAGCAAGAACAGCAAGCCGCTATGGTGAGCGATTGGCTACTCATGAAGCAACCTTTAAATTATTGACTCAACTTAGAGTTTGGGCCTGGAAAAAAGTGATACCACTTAGTGCCAGAAACATGCAGGGATTGCGACAAGGTGAACTATTAAATCGCTTAGTCGCGGATATTGATACACTTGACCACCTTTACCTACGTTTAATAACGCCTCTCTTTGCAGCCCTATTGATGCTACTTTGTTTATACTTTTTTGTGGCTTGGATAGACGCAGATTTAGCACTTTTGATCTGTGGTAGCTTATTATTAATCTGGTTAATATTACCTTGGTGTTTTTATTTTCTGGGTCGAGCACCTGGTATCAAACTACTACAAAGCAAACGCCTATTACGCATTCAAATACTTGAATTTGTACAAGGACTTGCAGAGATTTCATTATTTGGAGTAGAGCAGCGTTTTCGAGAAAAATTAGCGCAATCAGAAGCCGCATTATTGGATAGCCAACGTGCGATGGCCAATATAACTGCATTGAGTCAGGCCGCGTTAATCTTATGCCATGGTTTTGTTATGTTAGTGGTACTTTATGTGGCTGCTTCCGGTGTTGGCGAACATCAACCACCAGGAGCCATGTTAGCGATGGTAACGTTTATGGTTTTAGCTTGTATTGAAATGTTAATGCCTATTGCCGGTGCTTTTCAGCATCTTTCTTCCTGTGTTGATGCTGGTAAACGGGTTAATGATTTAGTGCAACAAACACCTGATATCATTTTCAATGATCAACATACCAGCATTATCAACAAAGGTGCTTTAGATTTGAAAGATATTATTTTTTCCTATCAAAAGATTGAATATAACACTGGGCAAAGTGAAGTAAAAAGTGTAGATCAAGCTGTACTTAAAGGCATCACACTAACCATTAATGCCGGTGAAAAAGTCGCATTACTAGGCCAAACAGGTTGCGGAAAATCGAGCCTGTTAGCTTTGATCACACGTGAATGGGAAGCTAATTCAGGGCAAATATTGATCGATGGTGTCGATGTTAAACGATACAGTCAGCACGCTTTAAGCAGCGGCCTTTCGATAGTAAGCCAGCGTATTTATTTATTTACAGGTACCCTTAGAGACAATTTAACGTTGGCACAAGCAGAGGCTATTAAATTTGATAACTACAAACAGCAGATTGCCGCGCAAACAAACAACGACAAACAGTTGATAGCGGTTCTTGAAAAGGTTGGTTTATCTGCGTTAACCCAGGGAGAGTCTCCACTTGATGCATGGATAGGTGAAGGAGGAAGGCAACTCTCTGGCGGCGAACAACGTAGAATTGGCGTTGCACGCGTGTTATTACGTAATGCACCATTGTTGTTACTGGATGAGCCGACAGAAGGCTTAGACAAACGCACAGAACGAGAGATTTTATCGCTTTTATTTGAATTTGCTAAAGATAAAACCCTATTAATGATTAGTCATCGACTAACAGCAATAGAAAAAATGGATCGAATATATTTAATGGAAGATGGCTTATTGCGTATTTCAGGAAAACATAACCAACTATTGGCAAGTGATCAGTATTACGCCAGTTTACACCAACAGTTAAGCTGAGGTTATTGTAAGTTATGCGAAGAGAAAGTTCGATAAAGTTATAGTAAGTAACTTATATTCAGGTGACTTACAAAGCAGATAGCCTATTAGTATTTCCTTTCAATCACCAAATCCAAGGGATGAACGCCTTGGATTTTTGTTGGTAAGCACGATATTCAGGATGATGTAGAGATAAAGCTTTTTCTTCATAGCGCGCTTTAAGGCACAACACAATAATCAACAGTAACCAAGCAATCAGTTTGTATTCACTAAACTGAAAAAATAGTACTCCTAGTCCGCCCAAAAAAAGAGAGGTATACATAGGATGACGGATATATCGATAAGGTCCATGAACGATCAAAGTGCCAGTTGGTTTTGGTTCGGGTCGAACATTAAAGTTTCCAGGACGGTTGGTCATTAAAGCCGACAATGCAACTAACATAGCACACAAAACAAGCAGTAATCCTAACATAGATAGCTTTAAGTTCGCGATAGGCCACACAATAAAAGCTAATAGTATAAATTGTGTAATCACATAAATCATTGTAGTTTCCTCAATCTATAGCAAATACAGACTAGCCGCGTTAAGAATCAAGAGACATTCTGTAGTCATTGAGTCAGACATCCAGGAAAAAATAACATGATAACTTTTCGAATTGTTAACTATTAACTATTATTCAGCAAGTTTTAAATGGGCGCTGTATTTTATGTCATCACATATTAGCGTTAATACTTCAAAGTCTTTAAACATGGCTACATCAACACTATCAAATAACCAAATAGAAAAAATAAAGTTCTCATCTATCGTGGCCCTTGCAAAAGGGTTAATTAATCCTACACGTTGATAGTTATTTACGCTCAATGCTGCTTCACAGGAACCGTGTTTTTCATTGCGTAACTTCGCTTTTTGCTCGCTATTATAAAGTGACTTATCAATTTGAAACATCAAGGTTGGAATGCCTAACTCTGTGATCAAAATAAACTCACCAAAGTCACTAGACTTAGAATACCCTGGTACATGCTTCCAGCTACGAGTTTTAGCTTTTAATAATATTTTAGGTTTTACCGGCAATGTTTCGGGCATAGAGCTAATAAAGAATCGAGGCGTAGGTAAGATTGAATCTTCTTCTTCATTCAATGATGTCATTAGCAGAAGCGAGCCACAAACCATCACAATAAATAACGTTGTTAATACAAATTTAAGTTGCTTTGCGACTTTAGCAACATCAGAATCCGCAGTTAGTTTTCGAATTTCAGCGTTAGCTTCTGTTAAACAATCTGTTTTTATTTTGATGTCATCAAGTAGTTGATGGACTTTTATACGTAAAGACTCTGCGTCTAGTTTGTCTTCATCAACAACAATCACCTCTGAAGGTAAATAAACGAAATGTTCATTTCCTTTCCCGCTGGTGATATTTTTATAAGCTATATGCACTATTTTAAATAATTCACTTGTGCCCGATTTATCAGGGTGAATTTTTAATGATAGTAGCTTAAATTGTCTACGAATCGCTTTTTGTGACCAAGAGTCATTTGTCCCTAAAATATCATGGTTATTCATATCTATGAAGTATTTACCTACTAGGAGAAGAAAAAATAATGCGCTTAAAATGTCGTTATTTATTTAACCACTTAATAAAAAAGTTCCATCTTTAATGGCTAGAGTTTGACATCCACTTTAAACAAAATCAAAAAAAAAACCACAAAACAAATCAATATCTTAATAAAATAATGAATAATGTGATTTTTTAAACGCTATTGGATATTTAGTCGCAAATATCAATCAAAACGGGCCCCAAAAAGCACCCATAAAGGAATAGTAAAAAATACGACTATGTTTATATTATCGAGCGAAGACAAATAAAAGGCATATAAAACATATATTTTAACTATTTTGTTAATACCAAAGTAATAACAAAACAAATAAAAAGTAACACCAATAATAATAAGATTTAACAGGGTTATGAGTACTGGTATATTTAATAGCCCCACTTATTATTGACATAGTGAAACCTAAATATTCACGTTCGATATAGCACTTTAATAATATGCCAGCCAAATTTTGTTTTTACTAAATGAGGAGTGATCAACTCGGCACTAAAACAAACTTTATCGAAAGCAGGTACCATTTGTCCTTTTTTAAACTCACCTAAATCCCCCCCTTTTTTACCCGAAGGACAAGTAGAATATTTTTTTGCTAGAGTTTGAAATTTTGCCCCTTTTTTTAATTGAGCAAGAATATCTTCTGCTTTCTCTTGGTATTTTACTAGAATATGTAATGCGGATGCAGTGTTAGCCATGTTATTTATCTCTGATTATTAAAACGTCGCTATGATAGCAAATCAGATCGAAATGAACGCATTTATGTTGAGGTTAAACAGTTATTTTAAAATATTTTTTATAGTCATTTGTTGGAAAATACTAATTTGAATAAAATACAGATGCTAATACTTGCTTAAGCATTATGCTCAAGTACTTTGTTCATGAGTATTAGGTACTGGTATTAGATATTAGATATTAGATATTAAAATTGAAGATACATTTATTAACTAGCAGTGAATGATCAGGTCACCTTATTATAGGCATGTTGCGAGGTGAACCAACAATTACTGATGTAATCAACTCGCTTAGTATTTTAGTATTTGAACTAGTTACAAGTAGATATAATTTGATTATTGCCAAAGCGATAGCCAAAGATCTAGGCTCACCGTTCAATTACCCCATTAAACCTTTCACCTAACAACCCTTAACCAAAACTCACAGCGTATTAAATATTTATTGCCTTATTCCCGAGGACCAGCTTTAATAATATTTTTAATAAAATAATAAGCAATATAGCCCACAATTAAACAAGTACCTGCGATAACAGCAACACCGGCACCGACAATAGGGTCATTCAACAACATCGAGAAAAAATCCATTCTTACCTCCTAAATTAACTAATAAGTAAACGCCTTAATAGTTAATGTAGTTAAGAAGCTAAAAATAGACTTTGATTTAAATCAGTTTAAGGATTGTTATAATAATTACTTCGATAAGATGCTATACACCTCTCTTTATTGCGGTTATTTAACCAAAAAGCAATCTAAACTGGATACCGTTCAAATTAAATAGACTACTTTTTTGTAATTCATAAAGTAATCATTTTGCTATTTTTAAAAGCGTTAACAGCATTAATCTTTCAACAATATTCAACAATATCCAACAATTTAAATTAACCACATCTAACGCTCAAATATCCGAAGCTAAGTAATACGTTAGATATGTAAATAGCGTTTAATTTTTTTTGTCGGCGTTTTAATAAAAGGTTCAGCCTGTTCAACCACTGAACTAATTTTAGAGAACGAAGCTAAGCTTTTATTTGTCTCATTTCTAATACTTTCTAATAAAGACACGATATCTTTATGTAAATCAAAATCACTTTGTGTTTTTAAATTATGCTGTTCATCAAACAGGTCATAATCGATATAAATTTTAGCCACTAATTTTTTATCTACTTCGTAGACCATAGAGTCAATAACTAACGGGTGCTGTTCAATCACAGACTCCACCGACTCAGGGTAAATATTTTCACCACTCGATCCAATAATCACATTTTTACTACGGCCACTAATAGTTAAAATGCCCATATAATCGACATAACCTAGATCACCCGTATTAAACCACCCTTCAGCATCTAAGACCTCTTCAGTTCGCTCTTTCTCTTTATAATACCCGAGCATTACATTAGGGCCACGCACATGTAATTCGCCATCACGATCCTGTTCATTTTGTTTTACAAATCGATATTCTATTTCTGGCGCAAAAACGCCGGTTGTACCAATGCGTGTTTTACCCGGCACCGCACCAGCGATAATAGGTGCAGTTTCAGTCAACCCGTAACCGATGGCATAAGGAAAACCAGCTTCTAATAAAAACTGCTCAACAAACTTTGATAACTTAGCCCCGCCAATACCAAAGAATTTAATTTCTCCGCCAAAGCTTTGCATCAATTTTTTACCGGCCACTTTATTTAATTGTTTACGTACAAAGCTAATGTTTTCATACATAAATTTTGTTACTTTATTCTTATTAATTTCGGCGATAACTTTGCTTTTATAAATTTTCTCAATCACTAATGGCACACTTAACATGCAAGTTGGTTTAACTTGCTGCATTGCCGCTAAAATGATCTTTGGTGAAGGGACTTTGTTGATGTAATGTACCGAAGCACCGTTTGCAAAAGGTACTAAAAGGCCAACTGAACATTCAAAAGTATGCGCTAATGGTAGTATTGATAAGAATCGGTCCGTCTCAATGATATCCGCTAAGGTGTTAGCTTGATACAACTGCGCCATTAAGTTGTAATGACTTAACATGACACCTTTTGATTGACCCGTTGTGCCTGAGGTGTAAATAATGACCGCAACATCATTTGGATTGATGGTTAATGAATTATCAATCTCACTCATTTTCAAGAGCTTTTGCTGCTTTGCAAACTGCATGGCTTTATCTTTCATCTGCGCAATAGTTTGTGCGCCTTTAATAAATAAATCCGAATGTTTAGGCGTTTTATCTTCTATTATATCTAATGTTTCCAGTGAAAAAACATAAGAGAGGCTAGAGCTAAAGTCATCTTCATTAAGCCGTATACATATTTTGTTTGAAACAAAAATAGCTTGCACCTGCGAATGCTTAATAATGTGATGAATTTCATTACTATGAAAATCTGGCAAAATAGGAACCGCGATAGCTCCCATTGCTGTTATTGCAAGATACACTATGCCCCAATGTGGCATATTTTCACTGCATATCGCTACCTTATCGCCTTGTTTTATGCCTAAATCTTTAAACATGGCTTGCAGTTGAATGACTTTTTCTCCTGCTTGCTGATAGGTGAACCCTTCTTCTCCTACATTTGTCAAAAAGGTATTCGATGCATACTTTTTAAAAGTATAATCAGCTAAAGACATTAAGTTATTATGTGAGAGGTTAAGCGACATAGTTGACCTTTAAGTTGAAAGAAATGTGTATTTGCTTAGCACACCCCTTCTCTGAAAAATTAGTTTTATTATTACTTCAATTTTACACCAATAAATTAATACAAAATGACAAAAATACGGGTTATTAACTGCTTTTCAGAGGGTTAGCTCAAATTTATTAAAAAAAGTAATTTAATTAAATCGAAAAAGGTAGTTATAGCAACACTTCAAGCTGTGCTAAAATCCTCTTTTTTATTTATTGGAACAATCCTATGGCACGTCAAGTCACCTATTTTTACCAAGGCACCAAAAAAACAATCTCATTTTCTTTTAGTCAACACTTTGATATTTTTGAAGCGGTTGCAGCGGCTGAAGGTGTTGATTTAAAGTCATTTTGGGCAATGGAAAAACAGCTAGAAATGAGCTCGCGTGGCCAAGGAATAATGAAAAATTATCGCGCTAATGAATTTGAACGCATGGGTTTTTCTGAGATTAAATTTGTACGTGATGAGACAAAAGATAAAAAAAATAATAAAGACAATAAATAAACTCAAGAGAGGCGTTCATAGCCTCTCTACTTTCACGGAAGAGATGACGTGCTAACGCAAAATAAAACCTTACAAAAAATATCAACAATCGAACATAAACAATTAACTGACATTCTCGTTACTTTACCCGTTCCACAAAAACGTTACTTGAAAGCGGCATTAAATACAGCAGTATTTTGGGTGTTTTCCCTTGTTGCTTTTTGTATCCTTTGGTTCATATCTAGCCTATTAGTGGCTAGCTTCAGTACTTTAGATATTGGAATAAGCAGCCAGTATGCCATCTTTATATTTCCAACGGCTATTGTATTAGCAGCTATCTTTGCGATTAACTCGACGAGAAAGTGGTTAGCTGAATCAGATAATTTATATACGCTGGTTAAAGCGGATTTAAAAGCACAACAAGTGTGCAAAGCATCATTTAAAGTGATGGGGGTTAAATGTTTTAAAGAACCGGAGCATGGCGGAGTGTTATATTGTTTATTACTACAAACGAACTCAGTCACAGGAAGTTCTGATACTCAATGCAAAGCGAATATGATTAGAGTCATTTATGATTATCAAAGTCAACAGGCGAAAATTGATCCTACTACCTTGCTAAAACCAAGCGACAATATAACGATTATTACGGCTCCTCAGTCTCTATTGGTACTCGATAATATCTTTGAGGGTGAACGATTGGCTGATATCAAACACTTTGCTTTGACATTACCACCAGAAAAGTGGCCAAACCCAGATAGTTGGTTAGATGAAGATTGGCAGGAGCTAGAAAATAGTTATTCTGCTTAACGGATTAATTAAATACTGTATTTATCCCAATTCCGCTAAATAGCCGATCATTTTTGTTGCTTAAAACAGATCATTTCTGCGTTAGAAATTTTGCAAACAGAGCAGCTATTTGACGCAATTTCAGCCTTAAATTGACGCAATTTTACTTGCCAATAATTGATCATGAACTTAATGTAACTGATATTATTAAGTCCTGCAGTAAAGTAGGAAATAACAGTGAGTTTAAACATCAAGAGGTTCTCCCTTTGAACTTCTTGATGTTTTACTCTGCAATCAATTGCTAGATTCAGACTTAAACGTTGTTAAACCTTAACGATTTTTATGCAATGGCTGATTGTGCTGGTATTTTGATGATCCGCTTCTCTAATACTTTTAATAGCACACCATAGGCAGGTAGGAATAAACACAAACTAACCAATAGTTTAAAGCCATAATCGACCATTGCAATTTCAGGCC
>Ga0316197_10000040_pt1 | contig 118665 bp, 121 predicted proteins | sample OudBiesiAoxic_MG_FD_204939 | JGI IMG/M metagenome (GOLD analysis project Ga0316197, IMG submission 204939) | Coastal sediment microbial communities from Oude Bieten Haven, Netherlands - site A oxic | ecosystem: Environmental > Aquatic > Marine > Coastal > Sediment | place: Netherlands...
AACAAATTCAACGCTTATCGACCTAATAAAATTTAATAAAATTTCCGTTACATTTTTCGCTGTTTTATAGATTTTCGTGCACTTTAAAAAAACAAGTACTTAGATCAAAAAATCAAATAAAAATTCATTATTTGATTTTTCCTTTGTTTTGTTATATAGTATTACGTATATTGAAAACAATATTTCTCAAACATTAAAATAATGGCTGTACCAAAAAAACGAACATCCAAATCAAAAAAAAATTCTCGTAAAAGTATTTGGAAAAAAAAAGCAGATAAAGAAGCTCAAAAATCTTTATCCTTAGCAAAGTCAGTTTTACAAGGCAAACCAACAAGTTTTATATATAGTCTGTATATTGATGAATAAATCTTTAAATCTAAAAATGAGATTTAAAGATTTACTATTATTATATTGATAGTATAATTACTAGAAAGCGGATGTGGCGAAATTGGTAGACGCGCTAGATTTAGGTCCTAGTAACTTTTGTTTTGAGAGTTCGAGTCTCTCCATCCGCACTTTAATAAATTATCTGTAATAAAAATTCAAAATAATGACTCTTCCCTTTACTTTACAACAATTACGTATTTTAAAAGCTATTGCGTCCGAAAAAAGTTTTACACAAGCAGCTAAAATTCTGTTCGTATCACAACCATCCGTAAGTAAACAAATCAAAACATTAGAAGATAGATTAAATATTTCATTAATAAATCGAGAAAATACTTCAATATCTTTAACTGAAGCTGGAAAACTTTTTCTTCGATATTCAGAACGAATATTGTCACTATGCGAAGAAAGTTGTAGAGCATTAAATGATCTTCAAGTTGGAGATCGTGGTCAGTTAATAGTTGGGGCAAGTCAAACAATTGGTACATACTTAATGCCACGTATATTAGCTTTGTTTGCTCAAAATCATCCTCAAATGAATATACAAGTTCATGTAGACTCTACACGCATAATTGCTAAAAATGTTGTTAAAGGTGAAATTGATATTGCTGTTGTTGGTGGAAATATTCCCAAAGATCTTCAGAATAATCTTAAAGTTGAAAGTTTTGTCAACGATGAACTTATATTAATAATACCAAAATCTCATCCTTTTGCCTTAAAAAAAAATATAAAGAAAAATGATTTATATCATCTAAATTTTATAACATTAGATTCAAATTCGACAATTCGAAAATTAATTGATGACATATTAAATCAAAATCATATTCGAACAAAACAACTCAATATAATTATGCAATTAAATTCAATTGAAGCTATAAAAACTGCGGTTAGTTTAGGTTTAGGTGCTGCTTTTATTTCATCATCTGCTATTGAAAAAGAGATTGAATTAAAAACTATTGAAATTATAACGATTAAAAATATTAAAATAACTCGAACAGTATCAATTATAACAAACACTGAACCTTATCGTTCCAAAGCCGTGAATTTCTTCTACAATGAATTATGGACTTTAAAGAATAAAAGTGACTAAAAACAGAGATAATAATAAATATTATCTTATATTTAGTTCTAAAGAAATTGACTTGATTAAAAAACGTTTTGTAATATAAATTTGTGTAAAGATAAAATTTTTAAATTATGAAATACGCAATTGTTGAGATAAGCGGTAGACAATTCTGGATTGAAATAGGGAAATATTATGATTTCAATCGGATTCCAACCGAACTTGGAAAAAAAATTATATTAAATAGAGTTTTATTATTAAATAATGATGGTGAAATTTTAATTGGTAAACCTTATCTAGAAACTGTTAAAATTAAAGGAAGAATTCTCGAACATTTACGAGGCCGTAAAACCATTATTTACAAAATGAGACCAAAAAAGAAAACACGAAAGAAACAAGGTCATCGTCAAGAGTTAACAAGAGTTCTTATCGAAGATATAACTATTAATTAAAGACTAAGGAGGAAATATAAATGGCTCATAAAAAAGGTGCTGGTAGCACAAAAAATGGTCGTGATTCAAATGCAAAAAGACTTGGTGTAAAACGTTTTGGTGGTCAAACGGTTAAGGCAGGTAATATATTAGTTCGTCAAAGAGGAATGAAATGTCAACCAGGTTTGAATGTTGGATGCGGGAAAGATTTTACATTGTTTGCACTGGTTGATGGAACCGTAAAATTCGATTATAAAGATGCAAGACGTAAAAGAATAAATATTATCGTGTAATATCATTTTTGGGAATTTCAAAATGTTAAATAATCTATTCACGAAAAAATCAATTGGAAATAAATATAAAAAATTAGTTAGTCAAATTAATGAATTGGAAAGTAATGTCAAAACCTTAACTGATAGTGAATTAAGAAACAAAACATGGCAGTTAAAAAGAAGATATAAGGAGGAACAAGATTTAAATTTATTAATTTGTGAATCCTTTGCCATTACACGAGAAGCTAGTTTGCGAACTTTAGGATTACGTCATTTTGACGTTCAATTAATTGGAGGATTAGTTCTAAATAGCGGAAAAATTGCTGAAATGCGAACAGGTGAAGGAAAAACGCTAGTTGCAACTTTACCTGCTTATTTAAATGCATTGACAACAAAAGGGGTTCATATCGTTACGGTAAATGAATATTTAGCTAATCGTGACCAAACATCAATGGGACAAATTTATCGTTTTTTAGGTTTAGATACTGGCTTAATTCAGGAAAAAATGATGGTTTCTGAACGTAGACAAAATTATGACACTGATATTACTTATGTAACTAATAGTGAACTTGGTTTTGATTATCTAAGAGATAATATGGCTTTGAATATTCGTGATGTAGTTTTACGTCCTTTTAATTATTGTATTGTGGATGAAGTTGATTCTATTTTAATTGATGAAGCTCAAACACCGTTGATAATAGCCAATTCGGTTCAAACATGTATTGATAAGTATATCATAGCGGCAGAAATTACTGATTATTTAGAAGTTAATACTCATTTCGAAATTGATGAAAAAAATAAAAATGTTATTTTAACAAATCAAGGAGCAATACAAATTGAAGAAATTTTGGGTGTTCAAGATCTATACAATCCACGTGATCCTTGGATTCCATATATAATTAATGCGATTAGAGCTTCTTCATTATTTTTTCTTGATGTTCATTATATAATTCAAAATAATCAAATTGTCATTGTTGATGAATTTACTGGGCGAATGATGCCAGAACGAAGATGGAGTGACGGATTACATCAAGCAATAGAAGCAAAAGAAGGTGTCCCAATTCGGCAAACAACTGAAACTACTGCATCGATTACCTATCAAAATTTCTTTTTGTTATATCCTAAATTAGCTGGGATGACAGGGACTGCAAAAACAGCCGAAGTTGAATTTGACAAGATATATAATTTACCAGTAGAAGAAATTCCAACGGCTCGTCCGAATCTTCGTCAAGATTTACCTGATCGCATTTATAGAGATGAGTTTTCTAAATGGAATGCAATTGCTAAAGAATGCCAGAATATTGCTTTAGTCGAACAACCCATCTTAATTGGAACAACAACAGTAGAAAAATCTGAAATGTTAGCTCAACTATTAACTGAATATCAGTTACCCTATCAGATTTTAAATGCAAAACCTGAAAATGTAAGAAGAGAATCAGAAATTGTTGCCCAAGCAGGTAAAAAAGGAAGTATCACGATTGCTACAAATATGGCAGGTCGAGGAACCGATATAATTTTAGGTGGAAATATTCAATTTAAAGTTCGTAAACACCTATACAATATTTTGGTATCATATAAGTATCAAATTAAACAAAAAAATTTTGATAAGATTTTTCCGCTGTTAAAAAAATTAAAAGGGACTTCACAAAAATTTTTAAGTGTTTTAGCTTCTTTGATGAAAGATAAGAAATTTATAAAATTATCTGATATTGAAGTTTTAAAAGTTTTGAATGAAAGTGAATTAGTTAGAATTCCAAAAATTAGTTACCAATGTTCAATAAAATTTTTGATCAACGAATTGATAAATTTTGAGAAAAAAAATCAAAAACTTGATAACGTAATAGTCAAAAATCTAGGCGGTCTCTATATAATAGGTACTGAACGAAACGATTCTCGTCGAATAGATAATCAATTACGTGGTCGATGCGCCCGACAAGGTGATCCAGGTAAGTCACGTTTTTTTTTAAGTATCGAAGATAAACTTATTCGTTTATTTGGCGATTCAAAACTTGAGGAAGTTCTGAAAAGTCAACTTTTAGATGATTTACCATTAGAATCAAATTTGGTAACAAAAATTCTTAATTCAGCTCAAAAAAGAATAGAAGAAAAGAATTATGAATTACGAAAAAATTTATTTGATTATGATGATATTTTAAATAAACAACGAAATGTTGTTTATTATGAGCGACGAAAGATATTGGAAAGTGAATCTGTTCGTGCGAAAATTTTAGCTTATGGGGAACAAGTCATTGGAGAAATTCTAAGTGAATTTAAAAGGAAAAAATTCGTTACCGATCAAATTATTTTTCGAGTTGAAAATTTATTAGGAACAGGACTATTACTAAATTTATTTTATAAGTTTGACGTTGATTTAAGTAAACTCGATCCATTTGAACTCGAAACTTATTTATTTCAAGAATTTTGGTTATCTTATGAATCAAAAATAATTGAATTAGAAATTCAACATCTTGGTTTAATAAGAGAATTCGAACGAACACTTATTTTAATTTACATGGATCGGGAATGGAAAGAACATTTACAAAAAATGTCATTATTACGTGATGCTGTTGGATGGCGAAAATATGGTCAAAGAGATCCGTTGTTTGAGTACAAAGAAGAAGCCTATAATTTATTCAAATGTCGTGGTTTAATAACAAGGCATTTAGTTATTTATGACCTTCTGCGTTCAACAATAATATAAACATTAAATTACTTCTTATTTACAAATCATAATTTGATTATGACAAAACGCACACTATCAAACAAAACACGTTATTCTATTTTAAAATTGTCAGGTTTTCGTGCCCGCATGTCTACACCACAAGGTCGAAAAACAATTCACAATCGTCGCAAAAAAGGCCGTAAAAAATTAGCTGTTAACAGTTAAGTTTTTAAATTATTAGAGTTAATCATTTTTGTTTACTCTAATAATAAATAATTTTTTATTTATTATTATTATAATACTAACTCAGTAAACTAACTTTTTAGCTAATTATCTTATGAAATTTAATGATGAATTAATACTTTTACTAAAAGCTCGATATCCCATTATCTATATTAATACAATTGAAGAAGATCGTGTCGAATATGTTATTCGAAAACATATAAAAGCAAATTTAAACCGAAGTATTTATAGTTGGGATTTTGTCGACGGTTATACAAATAATCCTAATAATGAAGGATTTGCTAAACGAAATCCTTTACAGGCTTTAGAACTTATAGAACGATTAACATCCGAAACACCAGCTTTATTTTTATTAAAAGATTTTAATAAATTTTTAACGGATATTTCCATATCGCGAAAATTAAAAAACGTAAGTCGAATCTTAAAACTTCAACCAAAGACAATTATTATTATTGGATCCGAATTCCAGATACCTAAAGAATTACAAGATTTAATAACAGTTTTACATTTTCAATTACCTCTTGAAATCGAAATTAATCAAGAATTAACACGATTAATTAACTCATTAAATATTAAACTAGAACCACAACTTTTTGAAAGTTTAACAAGGGTATGTCAAGGTTTATCACTTGAACGAATAAGACGTGTATTATCAAAAATTATTGCGACTCATAAAACAATAGATGATAAAAGTATACCAATTTTGTTAAGTGAAAAAAAACAAATCATAAGTCAAACTGAAATTTTAGAATATTGGTCTGTAAATGAAAAAATCACAGATATTGGAGGTGTCGATAATTTAAAAGAGTGGTTAAAAAAACGAAAAACATCTTTTAGTACTCAAGCTTCAAATTATGGTTTACCGACCCCACGTGGATTATTACTGATCGGAATTCAAGGGACAGGCAAATCATTGACAGCGAAAGCAATTGCAACAGAGTGGCAGTTACCTTTATTAAAATTAGATGTTGGAAAACTTTTTGGAGGAATTGTTGGAGAGTCAGAATCGCGACTTCGACAAATGATCGATGTAGCTGAGACGTTATCACCTTGTATATTATGGATCGATGAAATTGATAAGGCATTTAGTAACAGTGATAGTAAAGGAGATAGTGGTACAAGTAATCGTGTATTAGCAACTTTCATAAGTTGGCTTTCAGAGAAAACTAAACCAGTTTTTGTAGTAGCAACAGCAAATAATGTTGATCTTTTACCATTAGAAATTATTCGAAAAGGACGGTTTGATGAAATTTTCTTTTTAGATTTACCCGAAAAACAAGAACGCGAACAAATTTTTAAGATTCACATACAAGAATTTCGACCCAATAGTTGGAAATTATTTGATTATGGAAAATTAGCCGAATTATCAGAATCTTTTTCCGGTGCTGAAATTCGTCAAAGTATTATTGAAGCAATGTACCACGCCTTTTATCAACAAAGAGAGTTTACAACCGATGACATTTGTTTAGCATTAAAAGAATTAATTCCGTTAGCTCAATTGGAAAATAGTCAGACATTAAAATTGCAAAGTTGGGCTTCCTCAGGAAGGATCCGTCTAGCATCTTCAAAACATATTTATATTAATTAAATGAGTTAATGAAACAAAGTATTCTTAAATTCTTAGCAGATTTACGATTTGCTATAACTATTTTATTAATAATTGCGTCTTCTAGTATAATTGGAACAGTAATTGAACAAGATCAATCAATTGAAACTTATAAATTAAATTATCCTCTGACGAATCAAGTCTTTGGATTTTTATCGTGGGATATTATTATCAAATTAGGATTGGATCACGTTTATAAAACTTGGTGGTTTATAACGTTTATTTTATTATTTGGAATAAGCTTACTAACATGCACACTATTACAACAATTTCCATCTTTAAAAATCGCGCGTCGGTGCCAATTTTTTCGAACGACTGATCAATTCCGTCTTTTAAACATTTCTACAAAATTACAACATTTACGCTTAACGCAATTACTTTTTAGAATAAAAGAAAATCAATATACTATATTTCAACAAAAAAATATTATTTATTGTTATAAAGGATTAATTGGTCGAATAGCTCCAATAATTGTTCATTTTAGCATGATTTTAATCTTATTTGGCTCTATTTTGGGAGCTATAAATGGATTTAAAGCTCAAGAAATAATTCCAAAAACCGAAACTTTTCATATTCAAAATATTTTAACTAATGGACAATTAACAAAAATTCCTAAAGTTTCAACTCGAATCAATGACTTTTGGATAACATATACAAAACAAACTACAATTTCACAATTTTATTCTGATATTTCGATTTTGAATGTTGATGGGAATGAAGTTTTACGAAAGACAATTTTTGTCAATTCACCTGCAAAATATCATAACATTGATTATTATCAAACTGATTGGAATATAATTGGTTTAAGAATTCAAAACACTAATTTATCCATATTGCAGTATCCTTTAATAAGCGTATTAAATGGCCGAAACAAAGTTTGGTTAACCTGGATTCCAACAGATCAAGAACTGAAAAAAGGAATCACGTTTTTAATTGATAATTTACAGGGCTATTGTTCTGTTTATAATGAAACAGGAATATTTCTTGGAAATTTAGAATTGAATGAAATTTTTAATTTAAATATTCCAGTAACATTAATCGATATTATTAGCTCAACAGGATTGCAGATTAAAACTGATCCTGGAATTCCACTCATTTATACTGGATTTCTCTTTTTAATGCTTAGTACATTAATTAGTTACATTACTTATTCTCAAATTTGGATTATCCAGTATGAAAGAAAAATTTTTATTGGTGGTAATACAACGCGGGCAACTTTTGATTTTGAAATTGAATTTTTTAAATTAATTAAATAATAAACTTAGATTTATTATTTTTAGTTAATCAGATAAGATTGTTTTATAATTATAAGTAACAAGTGCAACGCTTGGGAAGAATTTAAATTATAAAAATGTTATTATGACAGCAACTTTAGAAAGACGCGAAGGCGTTTCATTATGGGAGCGCTTCTGCGCTTGGATTACAAGTACTGAAAACCGTTTATACATCGGTTGGTTTGGTTGTTTAATGTTCCCTACATTATTAACAGCTACATCTTGTTTCATCATCGCATTCATCGCAGCTCCTCCAGTAGATATCGACGGTATCCGTGAGCCTGTTGCAGGTTCATTATTATACGGTAACAACATCATCAGTGGTGCAGTTGTTCCTAGTTCAAATGCTATTGGTATGCACTTCTACCCAATTTGGGAAGCAGCTTCAGTTGATGAGTGGTTATACAACGGTGGTCCTTACCAATTAATCGTTTTACACTTCTTATTAGGTGTTGCAGCTTACATGGGTCGTGAGTGGGAATTAAGCTACCGTTTAGGTATGCGTCCTTGGATCTTCGTAGCATTCTCTGCTCCAGTAGCAGCAGCTTCTGCGGTATTCTTAGTATACCCAATTGGTCAAGGTTCTTTCTCTGATGGTATGCCATTAGGTATCTCTGGTACTTTCAACTTCATGTTAGTATTCCAAGCTGAACACAACATCTTAATGCACCCATTCCACATGGCTGGTGTTGCAGGTGTATTCGGTGGTTCATTATTCAGTGCAATGCACGGTTCATTAGTAACTTCTAGCTTAATCCGTGAAACTACTGAAAACGAATCTACTAACTACGGTTACAAATTCGGTCAAGAAGAAGAAACTTACAACATCGTAGCTGCACATGGTTACTTTGGCCGTTTAATCTTCCAATACGCTTCATTTAACAACTCTCGTGCTTTACATTTCTTCTTAGCTGTTTGGCCAGTTGTAGGTATCTGGTTAACTTCTATGGGTATTAGCACAATGGCATTCAACTTAAACGGTTTCAACTTCAACCAATCTGTAGTTGATTCTCAAGGTCGTGTTATCAACACTTGGGCTGATATCATCAACCGTGCTGATTTAGGTATGGAAGTAATGCACGAACGTAACGCGCACAACTTCCCATTAGATTTAGCTTCAGGTGATGTATTACCAGTTGCTTTAACAGCTCCAGCTGTTAACGGCTAATTTTTAAGTTAGTGTATTCTAAACCTTTAAAAAATAAAATTAAAGGTTTAGAATAAAAAATTTTTGAAAAAAATTTACTTTTATTTTGTAACAGTAAAAGTACTAAATAATATTTTATTTATTTATTGTCATTAAAATAGAGTTAGGTTTTCGGATAAATCTTTGCTTTAATTCTGAATTTTTATAAAATTATCCTCCTCCAACAATTGTAACAATCTCGATTTTATCCTTATGGTTAATAAAAGTTTTACTCCAATTTTTTTTATTACAAATAAAATTATTATACTCTACAACAAGCAAAGATAAATTGTAATCAAAATAGTTTAATAAATCAAAAAGGCTAATTTTATTATTGGTATAGTACTCTTGACCATTTACAAAAAAAGTTCTTGAATTCAGCATTTTGTAATTTTTACCTCAAATTGCTATTTAAATTCTTCAGAAAGAAACTAGACTTAAAATAATATAACCTGATAAGATAATTATGTAAATAATTTGGCGGGTGTAGCCAAGTGGTTAAGGCAGTGGGTTGTGGTTCCGCCATTCGCCGGTTCAAGTCCGGTCACTCGCCCTAGGTTAATTATTTACAATTGAAATTAAGAAAAAATTAACTCTAAAAATAAAATAAATTATTATATATTATGTCACGTTACCGTGGACCAAAATTACGAATTACAAGACGATTGGGGCCTTTACCGGGTCTTACACAAAAACAATCAAAGAAAAACAATCGACCTGGCCAACATGGAAAAAGTAATGATGATGATAATAAAAAAACTACTGAATATGGCTTACGATTAGAGGAAAAACAAAAATTAAAATTCAATTATGGTCTGACTGAAAGTCAATTATATCGTTATATAAAAGAGGCTCGACGACGAAAAGGAGTTACTGGTTTAATTTTGCTTCAATTATTAGAAATGCGATTAGATACAATTTGTTTTACTTTAGGTTTTGCACCAACAATTGGAAATGCTCGACAATTAGTTAATCATGGACATATTACAGTTAATGATAATGTTGTAAGTATACCAAGCTTTCAATGCCGTCTAAATGATGTCATTGGAGTTAAATCAAAAATAAATTCAAAAAACATAATAGAATATAATCTTCGAAACACAAAATTAATTGATTTACCAGCTCATCTAAAATTAGACAAGTCAAAACTAGAAGCAACAGTAGTAAATTATTGTGATCGAAATGAACTTTTGTTGAATCTAGATGAATTATCAGTTATTGAATACTATTCAAGACGATAAGAGCAAAAGGATATTTATCATATTTTATACTATTGATTTGCTAGATGATATTATATTTTACAATCTAACTTGAGTATTTATTTATGTTTTATTAAAAAATTAATAGTAAAGAAAAAAATATATAATATTAATAAATAATTATGTTAAAATTAAGATTAAAAAGAAGTGGTAGAAAAAAACAACCTTCATATCGTTTAGTTGTTATGGAAAATACAACACGACGAGATGGCCGTCCAATAGAACAAGTTGGTTATTATAATACGATTACAAAACAGACTTATTTTGATGTGGTAAAAATAACAAAGTGGTTAAACTATGGTGTTAAACCTACACAAACAGTAGTTTCTTTGCTAAAGAAAGCGAAAATTTTAGAAGATAAATTTTAGAATTACTATAATTTAAGTTTGTTTTAGTTTATTATGAATTATCGATTGCAGTGTTCTTAACATAAATTAAGAACACTGCAATCGATAATTCATAATAAACTATATATAGACGTAATTAACTTCATCAGTTAAAGTAGAATATAAAATAAGTATATTAAGATTAAAAATAATAAAAATCTGTATGTCACATTTTACAAATATAGAAACTCGTTTTCAAAATTTATTTTATTTAGAAAAAGCTTTAAATAAACTAGATATAGCTCATAAAAGACAAAAAAAAATTACAAATGTATATGGATCGAAATCATACGATATTGATATTAATATATTAATTACTCAACCAAATGGATATGATATTGAGTTTTGTTGGAATGGTCAAGAATATGAACTAATTGCTGATACGAGTTTTTGGGAACAACGTAATTCGATCAAGGGCTTTATTAATAATATCGCTAAACAATATGCCGGAGAAGTTATTGTTGGCGAAAGTCAAAAAATAGGATTTCAACCAATTAAATATCGACAAAATGAAGATGGATCAAATACTGTAACATTACAACGGTGGAATGAAAAAAAACGAGATAACTTATCATAATGTATTAAAAATTCTATTTAATCATATATTAAACCCACGGATTTTTAAATTAGTCCGTGAATTATATAACATATATATTATGTGTTATTTTTGATTTTATGAAATAAAAATAACAATTTTTAATAAAAGGGATAAATTTTTCACTAAATATTTATAAAAACGTTAGTTAAACTATCGTAGAATATATCTATATATAAAGAACGACGTTTGGATACCCTTTACAGAATTAGCTTACAAATACTAGCACTCGAATCTATTCGCCTGTTATTAGAAGCGTAAATTATATAGATAATCTATTTGTTTAGATTACCGTAAATTGCAACATTTTCAGTTTAGGAAAATTGATATACTAGTCTCAAGAGTATATTATTTAATATTATTTAAGGTATTTAAGTTTTTTGCTTAAAAAATATAATAATAGCTTTTTATATAGTTTATAAATAAAATCTTCAATTACAATTGTTTCAGGATTTTATAAATCAATTACCAAACATAAAATAATACTCGTCAATTTCATTATTTATAAAATCTTATATTTAAATTTAAATCAGAATGCTTAAATTTTATTTAAACTAATATATTCAAATAGATCACTCACTTTTCTTTTGATTGATTGTTTTATTAAATAGTAATAAAACAATCAATCAAAAGAAAAGTGAGTGATATTTTCAAAAATTTGAAACTAATATAGCATATTTAACAACGTTCCGATTTTTTAAATTAAATTACAAAAACTTTAAGTATTTAGCATAAAGTTATTTATTAGATACTCTAAATTAAACTTTTCAAGACTAACTAAACTAAATTATTTACCTAATTCAATAATATTGATAATTTTAAAACCACTTTCAATTAACTTGCTTTAGTAAAAACTAGTCCATTACTTTCTCCATATCGTTCCATAAATCGCATAAACCGATCCCAAGCTTCAGGACTTTTCATGATATAAATAGATTCAATTGCTTCAGGTTTTCCATTAACGAACCTAGCATTAACATCTCGTGTCTCCAGTACCCCTTCTTCATCAATTAAGTACATTCCTGTTATTTCGCCTTCTTTAACAGTATTTTTATCTAAAATGTTTGGATTCTTAAATCGAAAAGTAGCAGTTCCAGTACTTCCATCTCTTGAACGTGTTAACCGAACGTCTGGTAACACTTTTTCATCAAGTCCTTTTATAAATTGAATTTTCGCTTCCATAATTTTATCCTCTTAAACATTACAAAAATTATGATGATTTTAATATATGAAAATTTTAGTTGAAATTATTTATTTTTACCGTCACCTAATCACGAAAGATTGAATATTAAAAATATCTATATATTAGTTCCATATAATATGGAATAAAATATATTCTTTAACCTAGTCTTTTAATTTTGATTTTGATTAAAATTAAAGTGGTAGAAACGCTGTTAGATGTTTAATTAATTATATTAAAGAATCATAGAAAATTGTGATAAGTGACTTTTTAAATTTTATTATAAACAATTAACAAACTAAATATTTCAAATTTTTAATAATCATTATTTATTTCTTTATTAAATCAATAATAATTTTCTAATAATTAAATAAACTGGGGTGGCAGGATTCGAACCTACGAATGGCGGAGTCAAAGTCCACAGCCTTACCGCTTGGCGACACCCCAAAAGAATAACACAGTTATCAAATCAGTTTATTTTCTAATTTAAAGATTCAATTTATTGGGCAAGAAGGGATTCGAACCCCTGACACCGTAGTTCGTAGCCACGTGCTCTAGTCCACTGAGCTACAAGCCCTAACTGTGTTACCTAGCATAATATTAATTGCAAATTATATTTTTAGTAAAGCTTTTATTTAAAAAATTTTAACAAAATCAATTATTTAACTTGCAAAATTTGTTTAAATTTACATAAAGTAGGATTTTGAACATCTTTTATCTAAATACTATTAGTAAATATTTACAAAATATAAATTATGGCAAAAAAAATTTTATATCAAGATAACGCAAGACGTGCTTTAGAACGTGGAATGGAAATAATGGTTGAAGCAGTTTCTGTAACATTAGGTCCAAAAGGGCGAAATGTTGTTTTAGAAAAATCGTATAGTTCTCCTCAAATTGTTAACGATGGTGTAACCATTGCGAAAGAGATTAATTTAGAAGATCATATAGAAAATACTGGTGTCGCATTAATTCGACAAGCAGCTGCAAAAACAAACGATGTGGCAGGAGATGGTACGACTACAGCAACTGTATTAGCTTATGCAATGGTAAAAGAAGGTCTTAAAAATGTAGCCGCTGGAGCAAATCCAATTTCGCTTAAATTAGGAATGGAAAAAGCTACCCAATATTTGGTTACACAAATTAATGAATTTGCACAGCCTGTTGAAGATATTCAATCGATTAATCAAGTAGCCTCAATTTCGGCTGGAAATGATAATGTTATTGGTTCGTTAATCGCAGATGCTTTATCGAAAGTAGGTAAAGAAGGTGTAATTTCATTAGAAGAAGGAAAAGGAATCATAACAGAGTTAGAAATTACTGAAGGAATGAAATTAGAGAAAGGCTTTATTTCACCTTATTTTATTACTAACACAGAAAAAATGGAAGTTTCCTATGAAAATCCTTTTATTTTATTAACTGATAAACGTATTACGTTAGTTCAACAGGATTTATTACCAATTTTAGAACAAATAACAAAGACGAAACGTCCTTTACTTATTATTGCTGAAGACGTTGAGAAAGAAGCATTAGCAACATTAATTTTAAATAAATTACGTGGTATTGTAAACGTGGTGGCTATTAGAGCACCAGGGTTTGGCGAATTTCGTAAATTAATGTTAGAAGATATTGCTGTATTAACTGGAGGAACTGTTATTACTCAAGATGCCGGTTTAAGTTTGGAGAATATTCAATTAAATTTATTAGGTCAAGCTCGTCGTGTTATCGTAAATAAAGATACAACAACAATTGTTGGAGATGGTTTAGAAATTGAAGAAATCAAAGCTCGTTGTGAACAACTTCGAAAACAAGTTACGATTGTAGATACAACGTATGAAAAAGAAAAATTACAAGATCGAATTGCTAAGCTTTCTGGTGGAATCGCTGTAATTCGTGTAGGTGCTGTTACAGAAACTGAAATGAAAGATAAAAAACTACGTTTAGAAGATGCTATTAATGCTACTCGTGCAGCTGTTGAAGAAGGTATTGTACCTGGCGGTGGAGCTACATTAGCTCATTTATCAGATAATCTCTTAACTTGGGCAAAAATTAATTTAAAAGAAGATGAATTAATCGGTGCAATGATTATTTCACGTGCAATCGTAGCTCCATTAAGACGCATATCTGAAAATGCTGGTATCAATGGTCCAGTTATAATAGAGAAAGTCCAACAACAAGAATTTGAAGTTGGTTATAATGCTGCAAAAAATACATTTGGAAACATGTATGAAGAAGGTGTCGTAGATCCTGCTAAAGTTACTCGTTCAGGATTACAAAATGCTACATCGATTGCAAGTATGATATTAACGACAGAATGTATAATTGTTGATGAAACAGAAAATTAAAACATGTTTAATTAGTTCTTTTGATTATTTGTTTTGATAGTTATTTCTGATGAGTTGTATAGTCTAAAAAAATCAGATTAACCCAAAATTTATAAAATATTATCTTATCCAATCAAAAGTATTTTTGATTGGATAAGATAATATTTTATAAATTATTTAGATTAGACATTGGATCGGTATTTGATTGATTTTCAAAGTTCATTAATGGGTCTGCCTCAACCATATCTTTCATAGCCATTTTTAGTTCATCAACCGATAATTTTAATGATTCAAGATTATCTGTTTGAATATCTTGTCGAATTTTTTCGATAAGTCTTCGAAGATTCTTTTGTTTCTCTTCTGAAATATTAAGCTTAAATAAAGAAAGTTCTCTTTCAACTTCGAAACATAAAGTTTCTGCTTGATTTTTTAGATCAATATTTTTTCGTTTTTCTTTATCAAATGCTGCATATTTTTCAGCTTCAGCTAACATTTCGTTGACTTCGCTTTCGTCTAAATTTGAAGCTCCTTGAATAGTAACAGATTGTTCAATACCAGTTCCAAGTTCTTTTGCTTTTACTGATAATAAACCATCAACATCAATATCAAATGTAACTTCAATTTGAGGAACACCTCGATCTGCTTCTGGAATTCCATCTAATCGGAAATTACCTAAACTTTTATTTCCGGCAACTAATTCTCTTTCACCCTGTAAAATATGAATTTCTACATTTGTTTGATTTTCAACTGCTGTTGAAAACATTTCTGATTTTTTAACTGGTATTGTAGTATTTCTAGAGATAATTTTAGTCATAACCCCACCTAATGTTTCAACACCTAATGATAAAGGTGTTACATCTAGCAATAAAACATCTCTAATTTCACCAGCAAGAATACCTGCTTGTATAGCAGCTCCAATAGCAACGACTTCATCTGGATTAACAGATTGATTTGGTTTTTTATTAGTTAAAGATTCAACTAACTTTTGAATAGCTGGAATTCGAGTAGAACCCCCTACTAACACAACTTCATTAATATCAGATTTTTCAAGTCTAGCATCACTAAGAGCCTTTTCAACTGGAACACGACAACGATCAATTAATTCTTGACATAAATTTTCAAATATTTCGCGTGTTAACTCTTTTTCGATATGTTTTGGACCTGTTTTATCGGCAGTAATAAAAGGTAAATGAATTGTTGTTTTTTCAACAGTTGACAATTCCATTTTTGCCTTCTCAGCCGCTTCAGTCAATCTTTGTAATGCTTGAATATCTTGAGTTAAATCAATTTTTTCTTGATTTTCAAATTCTTTCACTAACCAATTTACTAACACTTTATCAAAATCATCACCACCTAAATTTGTATCGCCCGCTGTCGCTAAAACTTCAAAAATTCCATCACCAACTTCTAAAATTGAAACATCAAATGTTCCTCCTCCTAAATCAAAAACTAAAATTGTTTCATTCTGTTTTTTATCCAACCCATAAGCTAATGATGCTGCCGTTGGTTCATTAATAATTCGTAAAACCTCGATTCCTGCAATTTTTCCAGCATCCATTGTCGCTTGTCTTTGAGAATCATTAAAATAAGCTGGAACTGTTATTACTGCTTGTGTTACTTCTTGCCCTAAATAACTAGTTGCATCATTAATTAATTTTCGTAATACTTGGGCTGAAATTTCTTCAGGACTGAATTCTTTATTTAAAGATGAACATTTAATTTTAATATTTCCATTTGGATCTTTAAGCAACTTATAGGGTAATTTTTTTGAATCATTCGAAATCTCAAGTTCTTTCGATCCTATGAAACGTTTTACAGAAAAGAATGTATTTTCTGGATTAATTACTGCTTGACGTTTTGCAATTTGTCCTACTAATAATTCTTGTTTTTTTGTATATGCAACAATAGAAGGTGTAGTTCTTAACCCTTCAGCGTTTATAATGACACTCGGTTGTCCGCCTTCAATAGCTGCTACAACTGAATTTGTCGTACCTAAATCTATACCTACAACTTTTCCCATGACTCTATTTTATAAATATTAAACTTTAATTTTTTTATAAAGGATAATCAAATGAAATTGAGTAGATGAGTATCCGTAAAAATATATTTTAATAAAATTGTAGATATATCTTATCTAGACAAATTTATGGAATTTATTTAAATTGATATCACTAATTTAATAATTTCGATTATTTTATTATTTAATTCTTAATAATTTTAAATAATTATATTTTGCTTTTATATAAAGTTAATTCACATTTATATAAATTACTTTTGGAGAAATATTGTGTCATTAGGTTTATTAGGGAATAAAATTGGGATGACTCAAATTTTTGACGAATCTGGTAACATTATCCCTGTTACAATTTTAAAAATTGGTCCTTGTATAGTCACACAGATTAAAACAGTTTCAAATGATGGTTATAATGCTATTCAAATAGGCTATGGAACTGTTTCAAACAAATCTTTAACGCAACCTGAATTAGGTCATCTACAAAAATCAAATATTCAACCTTTAAAATATTTAAAAGAATTTCGTGTAAGCCATCCAGAAGAATTCGAAATAGGGCAAGTCCTAAATGTGGAATCATTAACAGTTGGTCAACTTGTCGATATAACAGGAAAGAGTATTGGAAAAGGTTTTTCGGGACTTCAGAAGCGCCATAATTTTAAACGAGGACCTATGACTCATGGTTCAAAAAATCATAGAGCACCCGGATCAATTGGTATGGGTACAACCCCTGGTCGAGTTTTGCCTGGAAAGAAAATGGCAGGTCAATTAGGAAACAAAACTACAAAAACTAAAAAATTGAAAATTATTCAAGTAAATGAAGATGAGAATATCTTAGTAGTAAAAGGTTCTGTACCAGGAAAACCTGGAAATTTACTTAATATTCGAGTTTCAAAATAATTTAAATTTTATTATCAAAGAAGTAAATTTAGGTAAATATATGTATGACTGTTCAAAAATTTATTACATACAATGCATTCGATATAAATGGAAAAGTATTAAATGATCAACATAAACTGGAACTTAATGTACTTGAAAAATCAGGAAATTATTTGGTTCACAAAGATATTTTAAGACATCAAAATTCGCATAGGCAAGGAACTCTTTCAACTAAAACACGAAGTGAAGTGCGGGGTGGTGGTCGAAAACCATGGCGCCAAAAAGGAACGGGTCGTGCTAGAGCTGGATCAAATCGTTCGCCTTTATGGAAAGGAGGAGGTGTTATTTTTGGTCCAAAACCAAAAAAAGTGGTATTGAAATTGAATAAAAAAGAACGAAAATTAGCATTACAAACCTTACTATATAACAAACGAAATAATATTTCGATTATCGATAATTTAGAAACAAATGTTGATCTTTCAAAAACGAAAATATTTTATAATATTTGTAAAAATTGTGGAATTCGGTTAGATCAAAGGTTATTAGTAATCGTTTCTAAAAAAACAATTCCTTTAAAGTTATCTACTCGAAATATTAAAAACGTAGAATTAATTTCTGCTTCAAATTTAAATACTTTTAGTTTATTAAAAGCAAAACAAATTTTAATGACACCAATAGCAGTAAATGAGATAAAGGAGATTTATTGTGATTGATTCTTCATATATTAATCTTAATAGTACAAACATTATCAAATATCCAATTATTACGGAGAAAAGTACAAGACTTTTAGAAACTAATCAATATAGTTTTGTTGTAAACCCTTATTCAAATAAAGTTACAATTAAAGCAGCAATTGAGTATTTATTCAATGTAAAAGTGATAAAAGTTAATACTTGTCACCGTCCTAAAAAAAAACGACGTGTCGGTAAGTATTTTGGTTGTATACCACATTATAAAAAAGCAATTGTAACTTTATCAGAAGGGGATTCAATAAACTTATTTGCAGAAAATTAATAATTATAGAATCAAAATTAATCAAGTTTATGAGTATTCGTCTTTATAAATCATATACACCAGGTACACGTAATCGAGCTCTTTCTTTTTTTACAGAAATTACAAGGAATAAACCAGAGAAAAATTTAATTCAAAAAAATCATAGAAATAAAGGACGGAATAACCGAGGAATCATTACAATTCGTCATCGAGGTGGTGGTCATAAACGAAAATATAGACTAATTGATTTTCATCGAAATAAATATAATGTAGAAGCTGTGGTAGCGTCGATTGAATATGATCCCAATCGTAATGCCCGGATAGCATTGCTTAATTATCTTGATGGAGAAAAACGATATATTTTGCATCCAAACAACTTAAATGTTGGAGATAGGGTATGTTCTGGATTAAAAATATCACTTCATATTGGAAATGCTTTACCGTTAGAGGAAATTCCATTAGGTGCTTCAGTTCACAATATCGAATTAATTCCAAAACGAGGTGGTCAGATTGTACGAGCGGCTGGAACCTCTGCTAAAATATTAGCAAAAGAAGGAGATTATGTTACATTACGACTACCTTCGAAAGAAATTAGATTAATTCGAAAAAATTGTCTTGCAACTATTGGAGAAATTAGTAATAATGATGCATTTTTAGTGCAAAGTGGTAAAGCAGGAAGAACTCGTTGGTTAGGTAAACGGCCGACTGTTCGTGGATCCGTAATGAATCCATGTGATCATCCACATGGTGGAGGTGAAGGACGTGCTCCTATAGGACGAACTCGTCCTTTAACACCTTGGGGAAAACCCGCATTAGGAATTAAAACACGAAAAAAGAAAAAATCAAGCGATGCATTTATTCTTCGTCGTCGTTCATAATTGAAACTTTAACAAAATTAAAATTTAATAAAATATTTTTAAGATGTCAAGATCATTAAAAAAAGGACCTTTCATTGCCTATCATTTATTAAAAAAAATTGACAAGCTGAATGCTACTGGAAAAAAAGATGTAATTACAACATGGTCTCGTTCTTCAACAATATTACCTACTATGGTAGGACATACGATAGCTGTTTATAATGGTCGACAACATGTGCCCATTTTTATTTCTGATCAATTAGTTGGTCATAAATTAGGAGAATTTGTTTCGACGCGAACATTTAAATCACATATTAAAACCGATCGAAAAACAAAGCGTTAAGGAAAACTCTGTATGACTCTTTTGTCCCGACTTGACGACAAAAAATATCAATTTAAAATTATTGAAGAAAATAATGAGAAATATGAAAACGAACTTCTTATGTTTAATCTAATTTCTCAAACATTCAATATTAAGTTTGAAAAAAAATTATCAACACGTGCAAAACAAGTTTTGCAAACTTGGAGAAATAAGTCATTTTACTGTGCAAATGAAGATTTATTATACGTTTTCAAATTTAATTTAAGTGAACGGGACTTTCTTTTACAAGTATTACATTCAATGGCAATTTTTCTTCAGAATGCAACATGTAGTTCTTTCTTTGACATTTCGATCTATAATGTAATTATTACTGAACAATCGAACTTTGATAAATTGAACAAGCAAAAGGTAAAAAATATAAGGCTATTTGATTCACTAACTTTTACATTACACTGTCATGTAGCCGCTCCTCCAGAAAAACAGGACATTCCATGGTAAGTATGAACAGTAAATGTAACTTTTTCAAACGCAATGGGTTCTGATTTTAATAAGATATTTTTCTCGTCTTTCTATTGCTTGATTATGATAAACAAAACTTGAATTAGTAGGTTTTCCGAGCTTCTTTAATTCTTAATAAAGAAATTAAAATATACGTCAATAAAAAAAAAATTAAGGAGAAGAATATATGTCTAATGTACAATCAGTAAAAGCAGTAGCAAAATATATTCGAATGTCCCCACATAAGGTACGACGAGTTTTAAATCAAATTAGAGGACGTTCATATCAAGAAGCATTAATGATATTAGAATTTTTGCCTTATGATGCTGGTGGTCCTGTTTGGCAAGTGTTACATTCAGTAGCAGCGAATGCAGAAAATAATTATTCTTTAGATAAGAGAAAATTAATTATTGAAGAAGTTTTTGCAAACGAAGGGCCAAAATTAAAACGGATTCGACCACGAGCCCAAGGTCGAGCATACCGTATTTTAAAACCAACATGTCATATTACTATTGTTGTTAAAGGAATGAATTAAATAAATTTCTAAATTATATTTTAATTAAAAGGACTAATTCGGTGGGACAAAAGACACATCCTTTAGGATTTAGATTAGGTATTACACAGGAACATAAATCTGTCTGGCATGCAAAATTTGATGACTATGCAGATTTGTTAAAAGAAGATAATGAGATTCGAACATATCTTAGTAAATTGGAAAAAATAGCCAGTATTTCTAACATTCAAATAAATAGAAATGGATTAGGAAATAATATTCAATTAAATATTGAGGCAGGACGGCCTGGCGTATTAGTAGGTGAAAATGGTTCAGGTATTAGAACTTTACAAAGTAATATGAAAAAGTTTTTACCTATTCATCGTCAGTTGACAATTCGTATTATCGAAATAGAAAAAGTTAATTTAAATGCTGCTCTTATTGCAGATTTAGTTGTAGAACAACTAGAAGAGAGAATAGCCTTTAGAAAAGCTATTCGTAAAGCTATGCAAAGTGCTTTAGATGAAAATGTTAATGGAATTAAAATTCAAGTATCGGGACGGCTTAATGGTGCAGAAATTGCTCGAAGTGAATGGATTCGAGAAGGTCGTGTTCCGTTACAAACTTTACGAGCAGATATTGATTATGCTACAAAAGAAGCCCATACTATTTATGGTGTTTTAGGCGTTAAAGTTTGGCTATTTAAAAGTGAAATTTTAGTGAAATAGGTAATAAGCTATAGAATACTAAACCAATTTATATTTTATCAAACTAATTTATTATGTTAAGTCCAAAAAGAACAAAATATAGAAAATATCACCGTGGACGGATGCGTGGCAAAGCAACTCGAGGAAATAAAATAACATTTGGTGATTACGGTTTACAGGCTTTAGAACCTAGTTGGATTACTTCCCGTCAAATAGAAGCAGCACGTCGAACAATCACTCGTTATACAAAACGTGGTGCTGCATTATGGATCCGAATTTTTCCAGATAAAACGGTTACGGCTCGAGCAGCAGAATCACGAATGGGCTCAGGAAAAGGAGCAGTCGATTATTGGGTAGCGGTCGTTAAACCTGGAACTATTTTATTTGAAATAGCATCTGTCCCTGAAGAAATAGCTCGTGCTGCTCTAAATTTAGCATCGTATAAATTACCAATAAAAACAAAATTTATTATTAGAAACACTATTGAATAAATTATGAGTATAGTTCAATATAATGAGATGATAGCACTTTCGAATTCTGAAATATCTGAAGCAATTATTCAGACAGAAAAAGAATTATTTAATTTACAGTTTAAAAAAGCGACCCGTCAACCATTTAAACCTCATGAAATTAAGCATACAAAACGTCGTTTAGCTCAATTAAAAACTATTTTAACATTAAGATTAGATACTTTAGAAAAAAGACGTAGTAATACTATAACTAAATTAATTAAAAAACAAAACTACATGATAGGAAATTTTTAAAAAATATAAATTTATCTAAGGAGTTTTAAATGCCAGTAAAAGAGAAAATTGGTATTGTTGTAAGTAATAAAATGCAAAAAACTATCGTAGTAAAAGTTGAAAGTCGTTATCCTCATCCTATTTATTCAAAGATTATGACAAAAACAAGAAAATATTTAGCTCATGATGAAATGGGTGAATGTAATATTGGTGACCTGGTTCTGGTTCAAGAATGTCGACCATTAAGTAAACGAAAACGTTGGACATTGTCCAAAGTTATTTCAAAATCCTCTTTAGTAAGTTAAAATTAAACGTTTATGATTTATCCCCAAACCATGTTAACAGTAGCTGATAATACTGGCGCTCGAAAAATTATGTGTATTCGAATATTAGGCGGCAATCGAAAATATGCTAAAATTGGTGATACAATTATTGGTGTCGTTAAAGAAGCTATACCCAATATGCCTATTAAACGGTCCGATATTGTAAGGGCTATTGTAGTGCGAACGTGTAAAACAATTCGTCGCTCAGATGGTATGTATATTAGATTTGATGATAATGCAGCTGTAATTGTAAATCTTGATAATAATCCCCGTGGAACGCGGGTATTTGGTCCTGTCGCACGTGAAATTCGTGAAAAAAATTTCTCTAAAATTGTTTCATTAGCACCGGAGGTTTTATAGATGCGAAAAAATCGAAAAATTCACGTTAAAGTTGGTGACAATGTAAAAATCATTGCAGGTTTTGAAAAAAATAAAACTGGTAAAATTCTAAGAATAGATCGAAACAGTGGAAAAATTGTAGTTAAAGGTATAAATTTTAAGTTTAAACATGTTAAGCCTAATACCGAGAATGATGTGGGAGAAATTATACAATTTGAGGCGCCAATTCATCATTCAAATGTAAAATTAAATTTAAAAGAGTCGTAATAATGTAAATAATATGCGTAATCAACATTCATTAGAAGAAATCGCTGAAATTCATCTTTTGCTGGAAAACATAAAAAATGAATATGAAGAAGGCATTCAAGCCGTTTTACGAAAAAACAATCCAACTATGTTTGGCAATCCTCATATGATTCCTAAACTTAAAAAAATTCAAATTAATCGTGGATTGGGATTAGCAGCACAAAATACAAATATTTTAAAAAAAAGCATTAATGAATTTGCTGCGATTACCGGACAAAAACCTGTAGTCACACGCGCAAAAAAAGCTATTGCTGGTTTTAAAATTCGTGATAATATGGAGTTGGGTTTGACAGTAACGTTAAGAGGTACCAGAATGTATACTTTTCTTACCAAACTGATTTTTTTCACATTTGCTCAAATTCGAGATTTCCGTGGTTTGTCAGTTAGAAGTTTTGATAAAGCTGGAAATTATACTTTAGGGCTAAAAGAACAGTTAATTTTCCCAGAAATTGATTACGAAGATGTCGATCAAACGCAGGGATTTAGTATTACAATTGTTTTATCATCATCATATCCCAAATCACGATCTAAAACGGTTAATAAAATTTTAAATGGAATGATACTTTTTAAATTTTTACGATTTCCATTAAATGATAGTGGTTATTATCAAAAATACTCCTCTTTCTCTGAAGTTAATCAAGTATGGGATAGAAAGAAACATTTACGGCGAAAAAGATGGTCTCAAGAATAAGATCAATAATGAAAAATATATAAGGAGACACTGATGGTAACAGATACTATCTCGGATATGTTAACCCGAATTAGAAATGCAAATATGGTTAAACATCAAATTGTAGAAATTCCAGCTACAAAAATGTCAAAAGCTATTGCCTCTATTCTTAAAGAAGAAGGATTCATCGATAATTTTGAAGTGTATAGTGATAATTTATATCAATATCTACTTATTTCGTTGAAATATAAAGGAAAATCACGTGAACCGGTTATTTGCAAAATTGAACGAATTAGTAAACCGGGTTTACGAGTTTATGCTAGTTCTAAAAAATTACCGAAAGTTTTAGATAATTTGGGTATTGCAATTATTTCAACGTCAAAAGGAGTAATGACAAACTTGAAAGCAAAAGAACTTGGAATTGGCGGTGAAATTTTATGTTATATTTGGTAATTGGAGTAATTATAAAATATGTCACGTATCGGAAAATTACCAATTAAAATACCTTTAAATGTTGATATCACTTGTAATGGACTGGATATTACAGTCAAAGGCAAATTCGGAACATTACACAATACAATTCCTGATGTTCTTGGGATTGAACAAAATAATGGTACTTTAATTGTAAGTCTAAAAAATAAAACACGAACTAATCGTGCTTTACATGGTTTATATCGAACACTAATTAACAATATGGTAACAGGTGTCTCAGAACAGTTTAAATTGACTCTTAATTTACAAGGTGTTGGATATCGAGCAACTGTACAAAATAAATTTATAATATTAAATTTAGGTTATAGTCATCCTGTTAAAATGTTGATTCCAGATGGGATTTCAGTTGATGTTGTCCAAAATACAACAGTTAATTTGAAAGGTTGTGATAAAGAACAGCTTGGCTTATTTGCATCGAATATAAGATCATGGCGGCCACCAGAACCTTATAAAGGTAAAGGAATTCTATATAAAGGAGAAATTGTAACGCGAAAAGCAGGTAAATCTGGTAAGAAGTAAAGAGTGAAAATTTAAAATGTCGTAAAAAATTTAAAATTAAAACTGAATACAATTATGAAATTTTCAAAGCGAGTTTTATTAAAACTCAAAAATAAAAATAAAAAGTTAAAGCCGGATAGATATAAAAAATTAAAACGTGAAAGTTTACGTGGGTTAATAAAAGGTACTTCGGAACGTCCACGATTATCTGTTTATCGTTCTAATGAAAATATGTATGCACAAATAATTGATGACACAACTTCTAAGACACTCATTTCTTGTTCAACCTTAGATAGAGATATTAAACTTAATACTAAAAATGGCCGAACTTGTGATGCCTCAAAACTTATTGGACAAAAGTTAGCACAACTTAGCCGTAAAAAAAATATTACTAAAATTGTATTTGATCGTGGTCCTTATCTTTATCATGGACGAATAAAAGCTTTAGCGGATGGTGCACGAGAAGGTGGTCTTCAATTTTAATAAATAATTTTAAAATTAATAAATTTTATGAGTACCGATTTAAAACAAGTTAATAAATCAAAAAAAAATTCACAACGTAGTGATAATTCTAGCGAAGCCGAATTCGTCGAGCGATTAATCAAAATTAGTCGAGTCTCTAAAGTTACAAAAGGTGGAAAAAAATTAAGTTTTCGTGCTATTGTTGTTGTAGGTAATGAAAATGGTCAAGTAGGAGTCGGAGTAGGAAAAGCTGATGATGTTGTTAACGCCTTTAAAAAAGCAAAAACAGATGGTCTAAAACATTTGATAAAAATTCCAATTACGAAATCATTAAGTATTCCACATAATGTTGTTGGTAATTTTGGTGCCTGTAAAATAATTATGCGTCCCTCAATTGAAGGTTCCGGAGTAATTGCTGGTGGATCGGTTCGAACAGTATTAGAAGTTGCTGGAATTAAAAATGTTATTGCAAAACAGTTAGGATCAAATAATTTATTAAATAATGCGAGAGCCGCAATTTCAGGATTAAATAGTTTAACAACAAAATCCCAAGTTGCGAAAAAACGAGATTTTCACTCAAAATGAGTTCATAAGACAGATCATCAAACTATAAAATCTGAAAATAGAAATGAAACAAACTGATGATAAAAATATCTTATTAAACCGTCTTTTATTAAGTTTAGGAATATTAATATTTATTCGAATGGGAACTTTTCTTCCAGTTCCAGGTATTAATCATGGACATTTAGCCTTCTATATTGAACGACATTCCATGACAAAAAGCTTAGTCAGTACATTTTCCGGCAATAATACGGTTGTAATTGGCTTATTTACATTAAATATATTTCCATATATAAATGCCTCAATTATAATGCAATTAATAGTAAGTCTTTCACCTAGTCTTTCGAAATTACAGAAAGAAGGTGGAGGGGAAGCTAGAAGAAGTATTAATTCGTTAACTCGGTTACTCACACTGGGTTGGGCTTTTATTCAAAGTAGTAGTATTGCGTTCTATTTAAAACGTGCATTATTTGATTGGAATTTTTTATTAGCGTTTGAAATAATTATTTGGTTAACTACGGGTGCAATGATTGTTTTATGGCTCAGTGAAATAATAACCGAATATGGTCTCGGAAATGGAGCATCATTACTTATTTACACAAATATTGTATCTAGTTTACCAGGGTTTTTGAAACAATTAATGCGTGAGACCGGAGAAAATGTTCCTGTTGGATCCTGGTTATTAAGTGCATTTGTTTTATTTATTGCACTTTACGGAATTGTTTTACTTCAAGAAGGAATGCGAAGAGTTCCTTTAATATCGTCAAAACAATTAAATCAAACTTCTCTTCCTTCTTCTATATCGCCAAATTTAGGATCATATAATTACATTCCTTTACGATTTAATCAAGCAGGTGTAATGCCCATTATTCTAACGACCGCTGTACTAGTTATACCTACTTATATCTATAATTTAGGCTTACTATCAGTAATAACGCCTCTCATAACTCTTCCAGCATTAGTTAAATCATATAAAATTATTTACTGGATTAGTTATTTTGTTTTGATCTTATTATTTAGCTTATTTTATTCGACTATTGTTGTCAATCCTAAAGATCTTTCAGATGAATTACAGAAAATGGCGGTAAGTATACCTGGTATTCGGCCAGGTATAGCAACCACATTTTATTTAAAACAGGTTATGAAACGGGTAACATTTTTAGGAGCAATTATGTTATCTTTTCTTGCCACATTACCAAATGTAATTGAAGCTATTTTATCCTTATCTGGGTTTAGTAATTTAGGAACGACGTCTTTATTGATTTTAGTAGGTGTTATATTAGATTTGACGCGAGAAATTCGAAGTATAATTCTTTCCAATATTTATAATGATATGTTTGACTAAACAAATTTGTAAAAATTATTTAATCAATTAAAAAAATCTAATGAAAGTTCGTCCTTCAGTTAAAAAAATGTGTGATAAATGTCGAATAATTAAACGACATGGAAAAATTATGGTAATTTGTCCTAATTCAAAACATAAGCAACGTCAAGGTTAATAAATTAAAGGAGTTAATATAGTGGTAAGATTAATAGGTGTTGATTTGCCGAGGAATAAAAGGATTGCTTATGCTCTTACTTATATTCATGGAATTGGTATTTCATCCGCAAAAAAGATTGTTAAATTAGCAGATATTAGTTCAGAAACTAGAACAAATGATTTAACAACAGAACAAATAATTGTATTACGTAAAGCATTGGAGACAATTGATTTAAAATTAGAAGGGGATTTACGTCGTTTTAATGGTTTAAATATAAAACGATTAAATGAAATAAATTGTCATAGAGGAAAAAGACATAGAAATAGTTTACCAGTTCGCGGTCAACGAACTAGAACAAATGCTCGTTCTAGACGAGGGTCGAAAAAAACTGTTACAGGTAAAAAGAAGTAATTTTGTTTCTAATACAATTCTAGTAAATTAAAATTTTATTTTATATGGCACAAAAAATTCGAAAGTCGACCTTTAAGAAAGATAAAGATAATCTTGTTACAGGGGTTGTTCATATTCAATCAACCTTTAATAATACAATTGTAACAATTACAAATTTAACAGGTGAAACTGTTTCTTGGGCGTCAGCTGGAAGCTCTGGCTTTAAAGGAGCGCGAAAAGGTACTCCCTTTGCAGCTCAAACAGCTGCAGAAAAAGCAGCCTTAGATGCAATAAGCAAAGGTATGAAAAATGTTGAAATATTAGTGAAAGGTCAAGGATCTGGTCGAGAGACAGCTATTCGGTCAATTGGTCAATCAGGTTTTTCAGTTATTTCAATTCATGATATAACTCCTGTACCGCACAATGGTTGTCGTCCTCCAAAACGTCGTCGTGTTTAAAAATGACTATTTCTGAAAAGTTTTAAAATGAATTTAAATTGTAACTATGAATAATTTCTATATCAAATGTCTAAAATCAGAGAAAATTGAATCTGGGTCAATGTATGGACAGTTTTTAATTAATTCCTTACATCCAGGACAAGGTATAACAGTTGGAAACCTTTTACGACGAGTTTTACTCAGTGATTTAGGAGGGACTACCATAACAGCGGTTCGAATTGCAGGAGTGCGGGATGAATTTTCGACAATTCCAGGAATTCGCGAAGATATTTTAGAAATTTTACTTAATTTAAAAGGGATTGTTATACACAGTAAGACAACTGATCTTCAATTGGGACGTTTAAAAGTTAAAGGTCCAGCTGTTGTTACGGCAAATTCAATTCAAGTATCAAAAGATTTCGAAATTATAAATCCCAATCATTATATAGCAACAATTTCTAGTTCTACTATTCTTGAAATAGAACTTAAATTTGAATACGGAACAGGGTATAAATTAGCTGGTCAAACATTTTGTAAAAAATCTCAAGATTTTCTGCAAATCGATGCAATTTTTATGCCAGTACAAAAAGTGGATTTTAAAATTGAAAACGTGTATGATAATTCTAATTATTTAACCGAACGTTTATTTATTGATGTTTGGACAAATGGAAGTATTTCACCAGAAGATGCAGTTTTTTCTGCTTCGCAATTTATTATTAATTTATTTACTTCATTGATGGAAAATAAATTAACACAAGATATAAATGATTTGGAAAATAATAATCGTTCAATTACAAAAAATCCATATACAAATATTGCAATTGAAGAATTACATTTATCAGTTCGAGCTTATAATTGTTTAAAAAGAGCTCAAATAGATACAATAGCTGACTTGTTAGAATACTCTCCTGAAAAATTACAAGAACTTAAGAATTTTGGTCGAAAATCTGCAGATGAAGTTTTTAGTACTTTAAAGAATAAACTAGGAATAGTTTTAAAATAATTAATTTGTTTAATTTTATTAATTAACCTTTTATGAATGAAACATTTCTTCCAACTTCTGATTATAGTAAAAAACAATGGTTTTTAATTGATTGTAAAGATAAACAATTAGGACGAATTGCTTCAAGAATTAGTTCGGTATTGTCTGGAAAAATAAACTCCTATTATCATTCAGCATTTGATACAGGTGATTATGTAATATTAATAAATGCTAGACATTTAACCTTAGATCGAGAATTTCACAAGTTTCATGTTTATAGTCCTGGTCGACCTGGTCGATCATTAAAAAAATTAATGAATACTTTACCAGAACAAATTATAGAAAATTGTGTTCTTGGTATGCTGCCTAATGGATTTGGACGAAAACACTTGACAAAACGTTTAAAGATTTATAATGGTCCACAACATCCACATACTGCGCAAACTCCAATAAAATTGGATGAATTTGATATTTTTAGTAAAAATATATAAAAATGTTTATGAATGCTAATATTGAATCCATTTTTCAAAAAGATAGAATAGGTCTTGGAAAACGAAAACAGGCTATTGCTCGGGTTTTTATTATTCCAGGAGAAGGAAACATTGTAATTAATCGAACACCAGGTGAAAAGTATTTACAATATAATATAACATATTTAAATAATATTTGGGCACCTTTAAAAGAATTAAAGTTGGAAAAGCAATTTGATATTATAGCTTTAGTTCGTGGAGGTGGACTCACAGGTCAAACTGAAGCCATTCAACTTGGAGTTGCCAGATTGCTTTGTCAAATGAATCAGCAAAACCGTTTAGTTTTAAAACCGTTAGGGTTTTTAACTCGGAATGCAAGAATTAAAGAACGAAAAAAATATGGTTTACGCAAAGCAAGAAAAGCTCCACAATATTCAAAACGTTAAAAAAAATATGCCAAAACCTAAAATTCATCCTGTATGGTTTAGTGATGCTTCTATCATTTGTGATGGGAAACCACTTTGTTATGTTGGTTCTACAAAACGTGAGTTACAAGTGGATGTTTGGTTAGCAAATCATCCATTTTACACAGACTCACAAACGATTATTGATAGTGAAGGTCGTGTTGAAAGATTCATGAAAAAATATAGAATAAACTCAGCCAATGAATAATTCTATAGTTATCTTTAAGAATTTTATATTTACTTACTAGTTTTAAAATACATGCCAACTATTCAACAATTAGTTCGTTCAAGACGAGTACAAATTAATAAGAAGACAAAGTCCCCTGCACTTGTAAATTGTCCTCAACGACGCGGAGTATGTACACGTGTTTATACAACAACACCTAAAAAACCAAATTCAGCTATTCGAAAAGTTGCTCGTGTTCGATTAACATCTGGTTTTGAAGTTACAGCCTATATTCCTGGAATTGGGCATAATTTACAGGAACATTCGGTCGTTTTAATTCGAGGTGGTCGAGTGAAAGATTTACCCGGGGTTCGATATCATATCATACGTGGGGCACTAGATAGCGTTGGAGTAAAAGATCGGACACAAGGTCGTTCTAAATATGGTGTTAAAAAACCAAAGACGGATAAATAAATGCTCTAAAATAATCCAAAGGTAATATAATTCTATTAAAAGTATTTTTTAAAACAAAAGAGTTCTCATTAACAGAATTAATTTATTAGTATATAAGTTACATTAATTTTTAAATAAATTGATATTATGTCTCGTCGAAATATCTCAAAGAAAAGATTTCCTGAAGCAGATTCTACGTATAATAGTTATTTAGTAAGTTTACTTATTACCCGAATTTTGAAATCTGGTAAAAAAAATCTAGCAAAAAATATTGTTAATGCTGCTTTTGAAATTATTAAAATTAAAACTGATGAAGATCCGTTAGTAGTTTTTGAAAAGGCAATTCAAAATGCAAGTCCAGTAGTCGAAGTAAAAGCTAGAAGAATTGGTGGTTCAACATATCAAGTTCCCATTGAAGTAAGTGGATTTCGAGCTACAAATTTATCCTTACGATGGATTATAAGATATGCTAGACAACGAGTTGGTAGAACCATGTCAATTAAATTAGCTAATGAAATCATTGACACAGCAAACGATATCGGTAATACTATAAAAAAAAAAGAAGAAACCCATAAAATGGCAAATGCTAATAAAGCTTTTGCTCATTTTCGTTATTAATGATTAAAGAATTTTATCTCGCTAAAAGCCTATTATACTTTATAATGTATTATTACTTAAATTAAAAATTAAAGGAATTTTTCTAAATGGCACGCGAAAAATTTGAACGTACAAAACCACATGTTAACATTGGTACGATTGGTCACGTTGATCATGGTAAAACAACATTAACGGCTGCAATTACGGCAACTTTAGCTTTAGAAGGAAATGCGGCAGTTAAAGACTATTCTGATATAGACGGTGCACCCGAAGAGCGTGCTCGCGGTATTACTATTAATACAGCGCACGTAGAATATGAAACAGAAAGTCGTCATTATGCTCACGTAGACTGCCCAGGTCATGCAGATTATGTAAAAAATATGATTACCGGTGCAGCTCAAATGGATGGAGCAATCTTAGTTGTATCAGCTGCCGATGGACCTATGCCTCAAACACGTGAACATATTTTATTATCAAAACAAGTAGGTGTTCCAGATATTGTTGTTTTTTTAAATAAGGAAGATCAAGTTGATGATTCTGAATTATTAGAATTAGTTGAATTAGAAGTTCGTGAATTACTTTCTGCTTATGATTTCCCGGGTGAAGAAATTCCTATTTGTCCAGGTTCTGCTTTGCAAGCAATTGAAGCAATTTCTTCTAATCCGAATATAAAACGTGGTGATAATCCTTGGGTAGATAAAATTTATGCTTTAATGGATGCTGTAGATGAATATATTCCAACACCGGAACGTGATATTGAGAAGACATTTTTAATGGCTATTGAAGATGTTTTCTCTATCACAGGTCGAGGTACAGTAGCAACTGGTCGGATTGAAAGAGGAATTGTTAAAGTTGGTGATAACGTCGAAATTGTTGGAATTGGAGAAACACAAACAACAACAATTACGGGAATTGAAATGTTTCAAAAGACGTTAGAAGAAGGCTTTGCTGGTGATAATGTAGGTATTTTATTACGTGGAGTGACTCGTGAAGATATTGAGCGTGGCATGGTATTAGCTCAACCAGGTACAATTACTCCGCATACCAATTTTGAGTCAGAAGTTTATGTATTAACAAAAGATGAAGGGGGCCGTCATACTCCATTTTTCACAGGGTATCGTCCACAATTTTATGTTCGGACAACTGATGTAACAGGTTCTATTACACAATTTACGGCAGATGATGGAACTGTTGTAGAAATGGTTATGCCAGGTGATCGTATTAAAATGACTGCTGAATTAATTTACCCAGTTGCCATTGAAGAGGGAATGCGTTTTGCTATCCGTGAAGGTGGTCGTACAATTGGGGCAGGTGTAGTTTCTAAAATTGTTAAATAATTACTTAAATTTATGGAAATAAAAACGAATGCAAAAATTCGTCTACGACTAGAATCGTTTAATCATGAACTTTTAAATTCATCATGTCGCAAAGCAAGTGAAATTATTCAAAACAATCAGGCAGACCGTGTATCTGTTGTTTCATTACCAACAGATAAACGTATTTATTGTGTTTTAAGATCTCCACATGTCGATAAAGATTCAAGAGAACATTTCGAATTAAGAATTCATAAGCGAATTTTAGAAATTTATCATGATCCAAATATTGATCTATCCGAATGTTTGATTAATTTAGAGTTACCTCCTGGGGTATCACCTTGTGTTGATTTTACTTAAAATACATTTTAATAATTTGTGTTGATACACTACTAATACCTAAACTTTTAGGTATTTTTAAGTATCAGCACAATTAAAACCTTAACTAAAAATTTTAAAGTTATAACAGGAAAAATATATTTATTTATACATTCAATTATTAGTGGACTAATAATTAAAATTAATTGGAAATTATAAAAATATTCTAACCTAATGTGAATATTATATAAGCTGTCTACTATATTTATAACTACCACAGAATGGGGACGGAGGGACTTGAACCCTCACGCACTCTCACAAGGCAACGGATTTTAAGTCCGTCGTGTCTACCAATTCCACCACATCCCCAAATCTATATATATATATATATAGAATATATGAACATAAAAAACAATATTTTATTATAAAATAAATAGGCGGCACTCAGATTCGAACTGAGGGTCGAGGATTTGCAATCCACTGCCTTACCACTTGGCCATACCGCCAATTTTATGTATTGCAATTTATTAAATTTACTAGTATAGAAAGAGTAATTCTAATATTAAGGGAGTACAACCAACTATATTTTAATACTAGAATTTTTGTAATCTAATTGTGTTTGTTTGTGTTTTATAAATTTTAATTAAAATTTATAAAAATTTTATTGTATAATAATACTATAAGTAAATAGTCATTCAAATTCAAATATTCTGCCAAAAAAAGAGGAGAAAGTCCGCTAATTAAACTAAAAAGTTTGCCATGTAAAATATCAAATTAAAAAATAAGAAAAATTTGATTTTTCTAAATTATTCAATTTAATTAAATTTTAAGGAGTTAAAAATGTTTGAAAAATTTACAGAAGGTGCAATTAAAGTAATTATGTTATCTCAAGAAGAAGCTAGACGAATGGGTCATAATTTTGTCGGAACTGAACAGTTATTACTTGGTATTATAGGTCAACGTCATGGAATTGGTGCTCGAGCGTTAAAAAAACAAAAAGTTACTTTAAAAAAAGCTAGAAGAGAAATTGAATTATATATTGGTCGAGGTACTGGATTTGTAGCATCTGAAATACCTTTTACACCGCGCGCAAAACGAGTATTAGAAATGGCCGTTCATGAAGGGAAAGACCTCGGTCAAAATTTTGTAGGTACAGAACATATTTTATTAGCGCTGATTAGTGAATCTGATGGAGTAGCTATGAGAACTTTAGATAAATTAAAAGTCAATATTCCAAAACTTCGAAGTTTAATTCTGATTTATATAGAAGAAAATCAAGAAGAAGTAATGCGTCCTTTAACCCAAGCTGAAAAATTTTTATTAGAACGTGAAAAAAAAGGTAGTACAACTCCTACATTAGATGAATATTCCGAAAATATTTCGAAAGAAGCAGTTGATGGTAAATTAGATCCCGTGATAGGACGTGATAAAGAAATTCACGAAGTTATTAAGGTATTAGCTAGACGTCGAAAAAATAATCCTGTTCTTATAGGTGAGCCTGGTGTAGGAAAAACTGCAGTTGCAGAAGGTCTTGCACAATTGATCTTAGCTGAAAAGGCTCCTGATTTTTTAGATGGACATCTTCTAATGGCTTTAGATCTAGGATCCATTTTAGCAGGTACAAAATATCGAGGGGAGTTTGAAGAACGAATAAAACGAATTGTAGAAGAAGTACAAAATGATTCAGCTGTTATTTTAGTAATTGATGAAATTCATACTTTAGTTGGTGCTGGTGCTGCTGAAGGAGCTGTAGACGCTGCTAATATTTTGAAACCAGCGTTAGCTCGAGGAAAATTTAGATGTATTGGAGCAACAACAATTGATGAATATAGAAAATATATTGAACGTGATCCTGCATTAGAACGAAGATTCCAACCTGTTCATGTAAAAGAACCAAGTGTCGGTGTTACTATAGAGATCTTACTTGGCTTACGATCAAAATTTGAAGAGCATCATACACTAAGTTATCATGACAAAGCTGTTGAGCAAGCTGCAATTCTTGCCGATAAATTTATTGCAGATCGGTTCTTGCCTGATAAGGCTATTGATGTTTTAGATGAAGCGGGTTCACGTGTTCGTCTAGAAAATAGACGTTTACCACGGGGTATGAAACGCCTATTAAAAGAATTACAAGATACATTAAGAGATAAAGAAGAAAGTATTAAAGAACACGATTTTGATATTGCTAAACAATTGGTAGATCATGAAATGGAAGTTCGAACACATATTCGAATAATGAAACAAAGTATAGTAACAAATGAAACACTTGGACTAGCTCGACAAGAAATTGATATGGTATTAGAAAATGATGTGACAGAAGTTATTGCTGGTTGGACTGGTATACCAGTTAATAAAATTTCTGATTCTGAATCGAAACGACTTTTAAAAATGGAAGATACTCTTCATGAACGTCTTATTGGACAACATCATGCTATTGTTTCAGTAGCAAAAGCAATTCGCCGTGCTCGAGTAGGATTACGTAATCCAAATCGACCAATTGCGAGTTTTATTTTTGCAGGCCCCACTGGTGTTGGAAAAACAGAATTGACTAAAGCATTATCTGAATATATGTTTGGTAGTGAAGATACAATGATTCGGTTAGATATGTCTGAATATATGGAAAAACATACTGTAGCGAAGTTAATTGGTTCGCCTCCTGGATATGTGGGCTATAATGAAGGAGGACAATTAACGGAAGCTGTTAGAACAAAACCTTATTCAGTTGTCTTACTTGATGAGGTTGAGAAAGCTCATCCAGATGTTTTTAATTTATTATTACAAATATTAGACGATGGTCGGTTAACGGATTCAAAAGGTCGAACAATTGATTTTCGAAATGCATTAATTATTATGACAACCAATTTGGGAGCAAAAATCATTGAAAAAGAGAGTGGAATTAAACCAAAATCAAAACAAGACAAACCTGCTTTTAGAATTGATGAAAGTGGTTGTTTAGGATGGGAACCAATACCTGAACCGATTAAAGATACAGCTGTTTTTGAAAAAGTTACAGAATTAGTTAATGAAGAATTAAAAGAGTTTTTCCGACCAGAATTTCTAAACCGTATTGATGAAATTATTGTTTTTAATCATTTAACAAAATATGATATCTGGGAAATTTGTGGGTTAATGATTACCCAACTTCAGAAACGATTAGAAGAAAAGGAATTGGTTTTAGAAGTGGATATTTCGGTTAGAAATCTCTTAACCGAAGAAGGATATGATCCTGTCTATGGAGCCCGTCCTTTACGTCGAGCAGTGATGAGATTATTAGAAGATACATTAGCTCAACAGTGTTTAGCTAAACCATTATATCCACGAACAGTATTAAAAATAACACGAGTAAAAGAAAAAGGTTCATTCGCAAGTTATACAAATGATGTTAAGGTAGAAATAGATTATAGTCGGGTTGACCCACGATTAATTAAAGAAACAGAAGAAAAGCGTCAGAAAGATGAAGAGGAAAATAAACAAAATGAATTAAATGAAGATGTATAGGTTTCTAAAATAACTATATCTTTATTTAATTCATTTTGTTTATTTTTATGCATGTTAAATTATTGAATAAAAACTGAAAAATAAAGTTAATGAGTTAGAAATAGGTTTTAATTCTTAAAAATCATTAAAATAATAAGAAAATCCAAAAAAAAGGTTATTTTAGATTTTCTTATTATTTCATTTCAAACAGTAAATCAACTTTTACTTATTTGATTTAAAGGAGAACTTGGATTCGCATAGTATTTTTTCTCCATACGTCCGGCTAAATAAGCTAAACGTCCTGATTGGACTGCAAGATTCATTGCCGAAGCCATTTTTTCAGGGTCATTTGATTGTGCCACAGCCGTATTTAATAATACTCCATCTGCACCTAATTCCATCGCCATTGTTGCTTCGCTCGGTGTTCCAATACCTGCATCGATAATTACTGGTATATTAGCATTTTCAATAATAATTTGAATATTAGCTAAATTATTTAATCCTTGACCAGATCCAATAGGTGAACCTAATGGCATAACAGTTGCACATCCTAAATCTTCTAAATGTAAGGCTAACATTGGATCTGCATTAATGTACGGTAAAACAACGAATCCTTTTTTAACAAGAAACTCAGCAGCTTTTAATGTTCCTATGGGGTCGGGCAACAAATATTTTGGATCAGAAATAACTTCGAGTTTTACAAAAAAATTATCTTCTTGCCCTAGTTGACATGCTAGTTCATGTCCTAAATAGGCCATTCTAATAGCTTCTTCAGCCGTTTGAGAGCCAGCTGTATTTGGCAATAACCATAAATTTTTCCAATCTAAAAATTCGAGGAAACTAGTATTATCATTCGTAATATTTGTAGGTAATCGACGAATTGCTACAGTTACAATTTCACATCTACTATTGATAATGCTATTAATAGCATTATCAATAGTTCGATATTTTCCACTTCCTAACATTAACCGAGAATTAAAAAATTTATTTCCTATTTTTAATTTATCTGAACTATTGATCATTTTATATTTGTAAATTCTGATAACTAAACTCCCCAGGTAGGATTTGAACCTACGACCAATCGGTTAACAGCCGATTGCTCTACCACTGAGCTACTGAGGATATATTAATTACTCGTATTTTATCATATCTTTTCATTGTATTCAAGAAATTTTTTCATTTTAACTATAGACGTTTTGTAGTTAGTTTTTTATTTAAAACTAAAAATCTCAAAACATTTGTATCAAATTTTAAATTCTTTGAAAAACTATCTATATATTTGGGCATGCTTGAAAAGTTTATTTGAATAAAATTTCCTTTTTTTTGATTTTTGATCCAATAAGCCAAATTACGTTTACCACGAGAAATTACAGAGATTTCCGAGGCACTTAATTTTCTTAAAGATTTTGCATAATTAAATGCCCAAGTTTTTAATTCGCTATCATTAAATTCTTCAGTTAAAAGAATCATCATTTCATATTTTTTTGATGCTGACATAGTATATTAGTTTATCGAAATTTAATATATATTACTTAAAAAATACTGGCAGTGTCAATTTTAAAATATGAACCTAATAAACGACTTTATTAAATTATGTGTTATTTTTAGTCAACTAACAAATATTCATTCTTATTATTATTAAATCCAATTATAAGACTATAAATTTTTTAATTTCATTATACTGACCATGAATTTTAATGATTGAGCATCAAGTAATAAACAAAAATTTATTCGATTAGTTTAAACTTTGCATTTTAATATCTATGATTGGAATATATATATATATATATTATTAATTTAGTAATTAATTATTCGGTGTTAAATTAATAATTTATATATTAGTAAGATTCTCTTATGCTAACTATTTTTATTTGTTTGCTGATTGATAAATTTTATTTTCAAAATGAAAATCTTTATTTTGATGATATCACTATGGTTATTATTAACTATCAAGTCGTCCTCTTTTGACTGATAACTTATTGCAAATTAAACTATAGCGAAAATCTTACTATTTTTAACGAATTTTAGAATTTTATCTTTACAACAAATTGTTACTTTTATATTTTTTATTGATTTTCAATGAAAAAAACTATAACTAGACTTAATTCTGTAAATAATTTTAATAGAAAAATATTAAATAACTATAATACATTTAGGTCTTATTTTTATAAAACAAATTATTCAAAATAAAGTTAGTTAAATCAAAGATATTTTTAGTAAAATAATAAAGTGTAAAACAATTTATATAAAAAATTTTTTTATTAGAGAATTTTCATGGACTGGGATATTATTCAAAATTTTTCATCTAATCTAGTTTTTGGAATTTTATTGTTTGCAATGACAATTTATTGGGTTAGTTTATCATTTTTTAAATGGACAGATAAATTATCACAAATTGGTAAATTTAGCGCTATTATTGCCAATATTTTGCTATTTTTTATTCTTTGTTCAAGATGGATTGTAGCGGGATATTTTCCCCTAAGCAATTTATATGAGTCCTTACTTTTTTTAACTTGGACATTATTATCAATTTATTTATATGTTGAATTTAAAACAAAAAGTAAATTAATGGGTGCAATTTTAATTCCGGTTGCTTTATTAATTAATGGATTTGCAAATTTGACACTTTCGGCTGAAATGCAAAAATCAAGTCCCTTAGTTCCTGCTTTACAATCTAATTGGTTAATGATGCATGTTAGTATGATGATGTTAAGTTATGGCACATTAATCATGGGTTCATTGTTATGTATTTTATTCTTAGTTATTTCAAGATACCAAGATGTTGATTTACAGGTTCTTGATGACTCTTCGTTGCCACTTTATAATATAATGTTAAATTATTATGAAGCAAAACTTTTCTCACCGTCTGATGAAATTTCTGAACTTGGAAAATTAAAGCTTTTACAGAGCTTAGATAATTGGAGTTATCGAATTATTGGATTAGGTTTTCCTTTTTTAACAATTGGCATTATTGCTGGAGGAGTATGGGCAAACGAAGCTTGGGGTTCTTATTGGAGTTGGGATCCTAAAGAAACATGGGCTTTGATTACTTGGCTTGTTTTTGCAACTTATTTACACTCTCGTATTACAAAAGGTTGGGAAGGAAAAAAAACAGCTATTTTAGGTGGATTAGGGTTTTTTGTTATTTGGATCTGTTATCTAGGTGTTAATTTCTTAGGTAAAGGATTACATAGTTATGGTTGGCTAACATAACAAAATAAAAGGAATCTAAAATTACTTTTTAGATTCCTTTTATTTTGTTATGTTAGCTATTTTTTAATAATTTTACAATTTTATTTTAGTAAGCTAAACCTAAACTTCGAGTAGTTTCGGCACCCAAATAAACACGTACACTTAGAAAATCAGTCGGACACGCTGTTTCACAACGTTTACATCCTACACAATCCTCTACACGTGGTGAAGATGCTATTTGGCCTGATTTACAACCATCCCATGGAACCATTTCTAATACATCAGTAGGGCATGCTCGAACACATTGTGTACAACCAATACATGTATCATATATTTTAACTGTATGAGACATAAATTCAATATAAATTTTATTAATTACTAGTTTAAATTATAGTTTATTTTTAATAATTCTACGTTATTTTTTAAAATTAAAAAATGTTAAAATAATTTTAAAATTTATGATTTATCAATTAAATTAAGGTAATTCAATATCATATTAAGATTATTAAATTTTGAGTAACTGTATTCTTGAAAAATAATTTGTAGTATGTATACTACACAGTTGAAATTTAATTTTATCTTTAATAAAAAAGAAAGTTTTGATCTAAGTACTTGTTTTTTTAAAGTGCACGAAAATCTATAAAACAGCGAAAAATGTAACGGAAATTTTATTAAATTTTATTAGGTCGATAAGCGTTGAATTTGTTGAATTGCTAAACGACCAATATTATATAGTGCCCATGACGCTGCAACCAGTACGGGTGCGGCAATTACAAGTAATCTAGTATCCATAATTAATTAATCCTTAGTAATATTTAGAAATAAAATATAAAAACTGATAGTAATATACTATACTTATTATTAAGTATAATACATTACTATCAGTTTTTATATTTTATTTGATTAGAATTAATTAAGCTAAATTATAATTCCCAAAACTTAGTATTTTGTAAAAGGTTCTAGCAGTCTAAAAATGTTTATTTTTTACCATTTAATCATATTTCAGTTATATTAGTTTAAAAACTAAAGGCTTTTCAGAGTATCATTTACTTTGCCGAATTTCCTGGGGTAATTTTTGTTTAGTATTATCAATATTTCTATTTCTAAATTAGCTTTATCATTGACTTATTTTCGGAAGGAGTCTCCTCCGTCCTATCGTCAGAGTTTTTGGTGCTTAACAATCTAAGTTCGAGAAGGAATTAGTGTAGTTCCACCATACTAAAAACAATAAAGCCGTATTTCTTTAAGGTTTCTGAGCCTTAAAGAAAGAAGCACTTTATTTTTTATTTTTATAAAGTGCCAAAAATAATTCAAGTCCTCGGTCTATTAGGACATCTCAGCTCCTCAGAGGCGTCGAAACGGTCCAAGGGTCATACATTACTGTACTTACACTTGATGCCTATCAAACGGTTAGTCTTACCGTGACCTTACTCACTTACGTGATGAGAATACTCATCTTGAGGTGGGCTTCCCACTTAGATGCTTTCAGCGGTTATCCACTCCATACATAGCTACCCAGCGTTTACCGTTGGCACGATAACTGGTACACCAGAGGTATGTCCTTCTCGGTCCTCTCGTACTAAAGAAGGCTCCTCTCAATATTCTAACGCCTACACCGGATATGGACCGAACTGTCTCACGACGTTCTGAACCCAGCTCGCGTACCGCTTTCATGGGCGAACAGCCCAACCCTTGGGACGTACTACCGCCCCAGGATGCGATGAGCCGACATCGAGGTGCCAAACCTCCCCGTCGATGTGAACTCTTGGGGGAGATCAGCCTGTTATCCCTAGAGTAACTTTTATCCGTTGAGTGACGGCCTTTCCACTCAGTACCGTCAGATCACTAAGACCGACTTTCGTCCCTGCTCGACTTGTAGGTCTCACAGTCAAGCTTCCTTATGCCTTTACACTCTAGATACGATTTCTAACCGTTCAGAGGAAACCTTTGTACGCCTCCGTTACCGTTTAGGAGGCGACCGCCCCAGTCAAACTGCCCGCCTGAAACTGTTCTTTGACCAGATAATGATTCAAAGTTAGAAATCTAACATTACAAGAGTGGTATCTCACTGATGGCTCCAATAATCCCACAAGATTATAATCAACGCCTCCCACCTATACTGCGCGAATAAAGTCCAATTTCAATTTCAAGTTACAGTAAAGCTTCATAGGGTCTTTCTGTCCTGGTGCAGGTAGTCCGCATCTTCACAGACAAGTCTATTTCACCGAGCCCCTCTCCGAGACAGTATCCAAATCATTACGCCTTTCGTGCGGGTCGGAACTTACCCGACAAGGAATTTCGCTACCTTAGGACCGTTATAGTTACGGCCGCCGTTCACCAGGGCTTCAGTTATCAGCTTCGCGAATGCTAACCAACTTCTTTAACCTTCTGGCACTGGGCAGGCGTCAGCCCCCATACATCGTCTTACGACTTAGCGGAGACCTGTGTTTTTGGTAAACAGTTGCTTGGATCTTGTTATTGCAACCTTATCTGAATAAGGCACTCCTTCTCCCGAAGTTACGGAGTTATTTTGCCGAGTTCCTTAGAGAGAGTTATCTCGCGCCCCTTAGTATACTCTACCTACCTACCTGTGTCGGTTATGGTACAGGCATTTTTTATCTATGACAGTGCAAGCTTTTCTTGGAAGCATGACATACGCTACTTCAACGCCTTAGCATTTCGTATTCGCGCCTTAACTCAAAACGTTTTCACCGTTTCTCTACATCTCGAACGCTTAAACCGGTAACCAATATCCGGCTAGCTTAGCCTTCTCCGTCCCTCGATGTCAATAAAAAATGGTACGGGAATATTAACCCGTTGTCCATCGACTACGCTTTTCAGCCTCGCCTTAGGTCCTGACTTACCCTCCGCGGACGAGCCTTCCGGAGGAAACCTTAGGTTTTCGGGGTATAGGATTCTCACCTATATTTTCGTTACTCAAGCCGACATTCTCACTTCTGCTTCGTCCATATCCGCTTACGCTAATACTTCGACCTACAACAGAACGCTCCCCTACCGATATATTCAAAAGAAATATATCGCACAGTTTCGGCAAATTACTTAGTCCCGTACATTTTCGGCGCAGGTTTACTCGATCAGTGAGCTATTACGCACTCTTTAAAGGATTGCTGCTTCTAAGCAAACCTCCTGATTGTTTATGCACTCCCACCTCCTTTACCACTTAGTAATTATTTTGGGGCCTTAACTGGTGCTCTGGGCTGTTTCCCTCTTGACAATGGAGCTTATCCCCCACAGTCTCACTGGTAAACTATACATTTAGTATTCTTAGTTTGCAACGATTTGGTACCGAATTACCAGCCCGCATACGTAACAGTGCTTTACCCCTAAATTATAACATTTACCGCTGCGCCAAAACGCATTTCGGGGAGAACCAGCTAGCTCCGAATTCGATTGGCATTTCACCCCTAACCACAGTTCATCCGCTGATTTTTCAACATCAGTCGGTTCGGTCCTCCACTTAGTATTACCTAAGCTTCAACCTGACCATGGTTAGATCATCCGGGTTCGGGTCTATAACTAGTGACAAACGCCCTATTCAAGCTCGCTTTCACTGTGGCTTCGACATTCACTGTCTTAACCTGCCACTACCTATAAGTCGCCGGCTCATTCTTCAACAGGCACGCAGTCAGACGTTTTAGTCGTCCTCCTACTGCTTGTAAGTTTATGGTTTCATGTTCTTTTCACTCCCCTCCCGGGGTTCTTTTCACCTTTCCCTCACGGTACTGTCTTCACTATCGGTCATTCAGGAATATTTAGCCTTACGAGGTGGTCCTCGCAGATTCACACGGAATTTCACGTGCTCCATGCTACTTGGGATACAATCAGATTGTTTCAATTTTCGAGTACGAGACTTTCACTCTCTACGGTCAAGTATTCCAACCTTGTTCTTCTAATTGTCACATTAAATCTTATTGATTGTCCCACTACCCTTAAATTTTAAGTTTAGGCTGTTCCCGTTTCGCTCGCCGCTACTCAGGGAATCGTTTTTACTTTCTTTTCCTCTAGATACTAAGATGTTTCAGTTCTCTAGGTTCGCTCTTTCTTATCTATGAATTTAATAAGTAGTTATTGATTAAAGTTTCCTCATTCGGAGACCTCCGGATCATAGCTTGTCTCCAGCTCCCCGAAGCGTATCGTCGGTAACCACGTCCTTCTTCGCTTCTGAATGCCAAGGTATTCCCCATAAACTCTTAGTTCCTTGAATTTAACACAGAAATATTTCAATACTTCTTACAAAATACTTAATTTTGTATTTTTGTATTTATTGTGGAGGTAAGCGGATTCGAACCGCTGACAACCGCCGTGCAAAGGCGGTGCTCTACCAACTGAGCTATACCCCCGCTGGGCCATTCTGGATTTGAACCAGAGACCTCGCCCTTATCAGGGGCGCGCTCTAACCAACTGAGCTAATAGCCCTTTGAGTTTTTAGACTCAAAGATTTTTTATTTTAATCGACCTTAATTCTTAAAATTTTATTTTAAAAAAGGAGGTGATCCAACCGCACCTTCCAGTACGGTTACCTTGTTACGACTTCACCCCAGTCACTAATTCTACCTTAGGCATCCTCCTCCATATGGTTAGAGTAACGACTTCGGGCATAACCAGCTTCCATGGTGTGACGGGCGGTGTGTACAAGGCCCGGGAACGAATTCACCGCTGTATAGCTGACCAGCGATTACTAGCGATTCCACCTTCATGTAGGCGAGTTGCAGCCTACAATCCGAACTTAGAACGAGTTTATAGATTGGCTAATCTTCGCAGAGTCGCATCTCATTGTCTCGCCCAATGTAGCACGTGTGTAGCCCAGGGTGTAAGGGGCATGCTGACTTGACGTCATCCCCGCCTTCCTCCGGTTTATAACCAGCAGTCTTTTTAGAGTTCCATAAAAGGCAACTAAAAATAAGGGTTGCGCTCGTTGCGGGACTTAACCCAACATCTCACGACACGAGCTGACGACAGCCATGCACCACCTGTGTATACGTTCCAAATGGCAGTTTCTTTTTTCAAAGAAATTCGTATCATGTCAAACCCTGGTAAGGTTCTTCGCGTTGCATCGAATTAAACCACATGCTCCACCGCTTGTGCGGGCCCCCGTCAATTCCTTTGAGTTTCACTCTTGCGAGCATACTTCCCAGGCGGGATACTTAACGCGTTAGCTTTGATACTGCACAGGTCGATCTGTTCAACATCTAGTATCCATTGTTTACGGCTAGGACTACTGGGGTATCTAATCCCATTTGCTACCCTAGCTTTCGTCTCTGAGTGTTAGTAATAGCCCAGTAAAGTGCCTTCGCCATCGGTGTTCTTTCCAATCTCTACGCATTTCACCGCTCCACTGGAAATTCCCTTTACCCCTACTATACTCTAGCCTAATAGTTTCGACTGCGATTTTGAAGTTGAGCCTCAAGATTTAACAGTTGACTTACTAGACCACCTACAGACGCTTTACGCCCAGTGATTCCGGATAACACTTGCATCCTCCGTCTTACCGCGGCTGCTGGCACGGAGTTAGCCGATGCTTATTCCTCAGGTACACGTCATTGAATTCCTCCCTGAAAAAAGAGGTTTACAACCCATAGGCCGTCTTCCCTCACGCGGTATTGCTCCGTCAGGCTTTCGCCCATTGCGGAAAATTCCCCACTGCTGCCTCCCGTAGGAGTCTGGACCGTGTCTCAGTTCCAGTGTGTCTGATCGTCCTCTCAAACCAGATACTGATCGTCGCCTTGGTAAGCCATTACCTTACCAACAAGCTAATCAGCCGCGAGCTTCTCTTTAGGCAGATAAATCTATTTCACTCAAAAGCATATGGGGTATTAGCAGCCGTTTCCGTAATATCTATTGATACGCTGTTATCCCCCTCCTAAAGGTAAATTCTCACGTGTTACTCACCCGTCCGCCACTAGAGTTAAAAACTCTCGTACGACTTGCATGTGTTAAGCATACCGCCAGCGTTCATCCTGAGCCAGGATCAAACTCTCTTAAAATTTCCGTAAGTTTTTTGTTTTTTTCTAAGATCTGAAAATATCATTTTAGATGTAGTGAAGAGTATGATCAGTAGCCTAACTAAAAAAGATTTTCAGCGAATACGTTTACAAGTTAATTTAAAAAGATTAATTATTTTAATTTAAAAAAACAAAAATTATATTTTATTACAGTTTTTACAGAAGGAATTTAATTAAAAATGACTGAAAACAAGAAATATTTTAAGCTACTGTTATTAAATATTGGTATTTTAAAAAAAGTTTTCACTATCATATTAACACATATTTAGAAAATAGAAATATACTGGATTTTGATCGAGTATTAGCCAAATTAAAAGATGATTTAGATTCGATCTACCAAGAGATAAACCAATACGAAATTAAGAAAATAAGAAATGAGGTGAATCTCACAGTAGTTACGGATAACAGAATATAATTATTTATAACAATAATACCTAATGAAAATAATATTGTTTATAAATAATTATATAAATTTAATATATCGAAGTTACCAAACCAATTTATCTATATGTTCCCAAAATGAACTTGTTAGAATTTCTTGTTTATGAATCAAATAATGACTAAATTCATGACAATACATTGTGCAATTACAAGTAACCTCAGTTGAAAGAATTTTAATCTTTTCAACATCTTCAGGCAATGACATTGTGATGGTTTTAAAGATATTAAGGATATTTCTAAACCTAAATTGAGATTGGTCCTCTAAAATTCCATCAGGAAGGATATCTATACCAAGTTGTCCGTAACTTTTTTTCATAAATTGGTAAATATCAGGTCGTTCCTCGTACCAAAATTTTCTTAGTTCATTTGGAATCTGATCTGTATACCAAAGTGACGGAAGATATCGAAACACTATAACATCGCGGAGAATTCCATCGACCAACATTTTTCCAGCTGTACCTTCACTTGGAAGATATGGCATAGTAAATACTAAATGATTAAGAGCATCAGCCATAGCTCCTGATATCCCTGCAATAGCAATTGGAATTAAAGGAAATCCATAGAATGTCATCCTCTTTGTTAATCCTAAGTGATATAGAACATCATATAGCCAATCTACAGCAGTTACTAAATATATCCATGGACGTGTATAGGGGTTGATTGTAGCAAAGAAAAATAGCATACTTCGTAATTGTACTAAGAATAGCATATAAACAAGAAGTGTAAATAATGTATCACGTATTATTTCTAAACTAGTACAATCGACACCAAGATCAAAATGAAGTTGAAGCCACTCTGATAACCAATCAGGTAAAAAAAGCACGTTGCTATAATGATCTATATAGAAATTGTAATAACCATCTGTTGTATTAGCGTAGTAAAATTTTTCAATAGTCGATGATTTAGGCACATTACCAAATATACTTTCAAAAATTGTTTTTGGGTCTGGCCAAGGTGGCACTTGTGGATTATGAAGTTTTAACCCATAAATCCTATCCGGGTTGATTGCAGGCATTCCAAGACTTTTTTCCGGATATCCCATAATTTTTGCCATATTTTCAATCACCCATGATACTGCTAACACCATCTGAACTCGTAATTGTATTCCTAATGTTTCTAGACTCATAACACCCCCTGTAAAAATATATTGTATAGGTCCATATGTAGAAATATAATGTTAGAAATATAATGTAGAAATATATAAATTTTTATTTTTTAGAAACAGGTTATCTTCGAGAACAAAAGAATTTCTATATCTAAGGTCAGATAGTCTATTCGGGATAGTAGGATTTGAACCTACGACACCCTGCTCCCAAAGCAGGTACTCTACCAAACTGAGCTATATCCCGTTATAAGACTACCTAGTCATAGATTTTCAATTCTTTAGTTATGTTGTTAAACGAAGACTATTTCTATCATACAGGATGTTCCTATAATTTTGCAACTCTTAATTGAATATTTTTTTTAATAAAAATATTCGTCTACAAAAATTAGTAGTAATACAATTCTGATATATGGCTTTATCTTATTCTTACACAAAAAGTTATAAACTTTGTTAACTGTACTTTTTACAAATTCATATGATAAGTTCAAGAATTTATAAATTTTACTATAATACTATAAAAGAATAAAAATATTTATTTTCCGTTTCACATTCCTTTTTTTTCTAGTATTAAAAAAGATGTCCCATTTCTATAAAATCGAAAATAATGTTTGATTTTTTTTGCTAACCTACCTACATCATAAAAGTCTAGAAAAATAATTTTTTACAATTAAGGGTTTATTAATATAAATTACGTAATTTTTTATTTTAAATTTTATTGCATTACGAAAATATTCAATAGTATTTACCCTTTCTTACATTTTATGTTGATGATTTGGTGTCTTGCTTTAGAATGTCAGAACTAGTAAAATAAAACAAGATTTAGTACGTTTTTCGTATCTTGCAACGAAAAAAATAAATTTTACCGATTTGAAATCATAACTAATTGATTAAACGTTGCCGTATCTAATAATGCTAAATTAGATTCTTTAATTGTAGGGTGATTAACTTAAGAACTTGATAAATATTACTTTTATCAATTAAATATATAGGTATATTATTTTGAACAGCTAATTTTTTAAGTTTAACATTCTGATTAAGATGTTTTTTTAAACCAATAATTAGACTAGCTTTATTAATTTCTTTGGTTAACACAAATTGAAATCTTATTTTACTCATAACTTCTTGAATTAAGTTGCTCGACAGTGCATATACATATAAAAACAATTTCTTTGCTTTTAAATTTTTAGTTCGAATATGGTTTGTTTGACTAATTACAGTCCAATTGATAAAACTTTGACTTTTATAATTAATAAAATTTTTAACAAAAAAAAACGAACTTGTTTGAAACTGCTTATATTTTATACTTGTTTTTTCATTTCTAAATAATTTACGCATTTGCACGATTGTCAAATTTCTGCGTAATAATAGATCAATAGAATTTTGTACATCTTCGTGAATTGTCCAAGAATTTTGTTCATTAATTTCGATTGCTATTTGAAATGCGGGATAAGCTTTTCGTTCAAGGATACTTTTCTGTGTTCCTCGGCGTTTAGCTTCATAATCACTTAATGTAACATATTGGATCCCTCCAACTAAATCAGATAACGAAGGATTTTTAATTAAATTTTCCAAACAATTACCATGAGTAGTTCCCACAAGTTGAACACCCTTCTCAGCAATAGTACGCGCAGCAAGAGCTTCAAGTTCTGTTCCAATTTCATCAATAATAATAACTTGTGGCATATGATTTTCAACAGCTTCAATCATTATTTTATGTTGCAGTTCAGTTTTAGCAACTTGCATTCGACGGGCTCGCCCAATTCCGAAATGGGGTACATCACTATCACCCGCAATTTCATTCGAAGTATCCACTATAATTACTCTTTTTTCCATTTCATCGGATAGAACGCGAGCAATTTCTCTAATAATAGTTGTTTTTCCTATTCCAGGTTTTCCTAAAAGCAAAATAGATTGTCCGGACTCTAATAAATCTCGAACACTAGAAATTGTACCAAAAATTGCACGTCCAATACGACAAGTTAATCCATTTATTAAAAATTGTCGATTTCTTATACAACTTATGCGATGAAGAGTTCGTTCGATTCCGGCTCGATTTTCATTACTAAATTTACTGATTCGTTTTGTAGTATAATCAATATCTTGCCAGGAAATAATTTTTTGAGATAAATATTCAGGTCCGGTTGTAAAACGGGCTTCGGGACGTCTTCCCAGATCCATAACAATCTCTATGAGTTTTTCTCTATTTGGATGATCATTCATATATTCTTGAACAAAACAAGGCAAATTTTCAATTAGTTTATCTAAATCTTCATTTCCTTTCATAAACATATAAATTCAAACAAATAAAGTATACTTTATTTATTTTTAAAAGCAAGATCTAAATAAATAAAAATAAATAGAATCCTATTTTGATAATTTAAAAAGTCGTAAAATAAATATTAAGTTTAAAGTATAATTATATATTGAAAACTCATAATTACTGAATAGTTAAAAGAATTACTATTTTTTATTTTTTTATGAGAGTTTCATAGATTTTCGTCTCCCAAAAGGAGAAAGTCAATGGCAATAAGCTCAACAGAGCGTCGGGCAAAGAATGTACAAATTTTTGTAGAAAAAGACGCTGTGGAAACTAGTTTTGCAAAATGGTCACAACCCGGACATTTTTCAAGAACTTTAGCTAAGGGTCCAAAAACGACAACTTGGATTTGGAACTTACATGCTGATGCTCATGATTTTGATAGTCAAACTAGTTCATTAGAAGAAGTTTCTCGTAAAATTTTTAGCGCACACTTTGGCCAATTAGCAATTATATTTCTATGGATAAGTGGTATGCATTTCCATGGAGCATATTTTTCTAATTATTCTGCTTGGTTAAGTGATCCTATAAGCATTAAGCAAAGTTCACAAGTTGTTTGGCCGATAGTTGGTCAAGAAATTTTGAATGCAGATGTTGGAGGAAATTTTCAAGGTGTCCAGACAACATCTGGTTGGTTCCAAATGTGGCGAGCAGAAGGCATTACAAGTGAAGTTGAATTATACTGGACCGCAATTGGTGGCTTAGTTATGTCGGCATTAATGTTATTTGCTGGTTGGTTCCATTATCACAAAGCCGCTCCAAAATTAGAATGGTTTCAAAATGCAGAATCAATGATGAATCATCATTTAGCAGGTTTGCTTGGTTTAGGCTGTTTATCATGGTCAGGTCATCAAATTCATATAGCCTTACCAATTAATAAGTTATTAGATGCGGGTGTTGCACCGCAAGAAATTCCTTTACCTCATGAGTTTTTAATAAACCGTGAATTAATGGCACAATTATACCCAAGTTTTAGTAAAGGTTTAGCGCCTTTCTTTAGCGGTCAATGGGGTGAATATTCTGATTTTTTAACTTTTAAAGGTGGTTTAAATCCTGTAACAGGAGGATTATGGTTAAGTGATATTGCACATCATCATTTAGCATTATCTGTTCTATTTATTTTTGCTGGGCATATGTACCGTACTAATTGGGGTATTGGTCACAGTATGAAAGAAATTTTAGAAGCTCACAAAGGTCCTTTTACTGGTGAAGGACATAAAGGTTTATATGAAATCTTAACAACATCATGGCACGCTCAATTAGCAATTAATTTAGCAATGATGGGTTCATTAAGTATTATTGTCGCTCATCATATGTATGCAATGCCACCATATCCATATATTGCAACAGATTACGCTACTCAATTATCTTTATTCACTCATCATATGTGGATTGGAGGATTTTGTGTTGTAGGTGGAGCTGCACATGGTGCAATTTTTATGGTTAGAGATTATACTCCAGCAAATAATTATAATAATTTGCTTGATCGTGTGTTACGACATCGTGATTCGATTATTTCACACTTAAACTGGGTTTGTATATTTTTAGGAACGCATGCTTTTGGATTCTATATTCATAATGACACTATGCGAGCATTAGGTAGACCACAAGATATGTTCTCAGATAAAGCAATTCAGTTACAACCAATTTTTGCACAATGGATTCAAAATATTCACTTATTAGCACCTGGTACAACAGCACCAAATGCTTTAGCGACAACAAGTTATGCTTTTGGAGGTGATGTTGTAGAAGTTGGAGGTAAAATTGCCATGATGCCTATTAAATTGGGTACAGCAGATTTTATGGTACATCATATTCATGCTTTTACAATTCATGTAACAGTACTAATTCTTTTAAAAGGTGTATTGTATGCACGTAGTTCAAAATTGATTCCAGATAAAGCCAACTTAGGATTCCGTTTCCCTTGTGATGGACCAGGACGTGGAGGAACTTGTCAAAGTTCAAGTTGGGATCATGTATTCTTAGGCTTATTTTGGATGTATAATGCTATTTCAGTTGTAATTTTCCATTTTAGTTGGAAAATGCAATCGGATGTTTGGGGAACAGTAACACCAGATGGTAGTATTTCTCATATTACTGGAGGAAATTTTGCTCAAAGTTCAATTACAATCAATGGATGGTTACGTGATTTCTTATGGTCACAAGCTTCACAAGTAATTCAATCTTATGGTTCCGCTGCATCAGCATATGGATTAATTTTCTTAGGTGCACACTTTATCTGGGCATTTAGTTTAATGTTCTTGTTTAGTGGTCGTGGTTACTGGCAAGAATTAATTGAATCAATTGTTTGGGCACACAATAAATTAAATTTTGCTCCTGCAATTCAACCTCGAGCATTAAGTATTACACAAGGTCGTGCCGTTGGGTTAGCTCACTATCTACTAGGTGGAATAGGAACCACATGGTCATTCTTCTTGGCACGTGCTATTTCAATTACATAAAAAATTATTAATTGAATAGAAAAATTAAATTGAGTTCTTAAGACATAAGACAATAGATTGTTAAATTTATTTTGTTTCTTCTTTAATAAAGAAATTAGATTATTTCAGATAACTATTGGAAAAATAATCGGAAAGCTAAGATTGAAAGGTTTTTATTAATTTACTATTTCAATAGTAAAAACTATTATTAGAATCTTTATTTTGTTTGCAATGATAAATTATATAAAAAGGCATCTGAAGATTATGGCAACTAAATTTCCAAAGTTTAGTCAAGCTCTTGCTCAAGATCCAGCAACACGGAGAATTTGGTATGGTATAGCTACGGCTCATGATTTAGAAGCACATGATGGTATGACCGAAGAAAATTTATATCAAAAAATCTTCGCTTCCCATTTTGGTCATTTAGCTATTATTTTCCTGTGGACTTCAGGAAATTTGTTTCATGTTGCGTGGCAAGGAAACTTTGAAAAATGGGTGAGTAATCCGTTAAAAGTAAAACCAATTGCTCACTCTATTTGGGATCCGCATTTTGGTGAATCAGCATTAAAAGCGTTTAGTAAAGGTAATTCTTACCCGGTAAATATAGCATATTCTGGTGTATATCAATGGTGGTATACAATTGGATTTAGAACTAATCAAGAACTTTATCAGGGTTCTGTTGGCTTATTAGTATTATCATGCGTCTTATTATTTGCAGGTTGGCTACATTTACAACCAAAGTTCCGTCCAAGTTTATCTTGGTTTAAAAATAATGAGTCGCGTTTAAATCATCATTTATCAGGCTTATTAGGAGTAAGTTCACTAGCTTGGACAGGACACATTATTCATGTGGCTATTCCAGCTTCTCGAGGTGTTCATGTTGGTTGGGATAATTTTTTAACAACTCCTCCTCATCCGGCAGGTTTAACTCCTTTCTTTACGGGAAATTGGACAGTCTATGCACAAAATCCTGATACTCCAAATCATATATATGGAACAAGTGAAGGAGCTGGTACAGCTATCCTAACTTTTTTAGGAGGATTTCATCCTCAAACACAATCATTATGGCTAAGTGATATAGCTCATCATCAATTAGCAATTGCCGTTGTTTTTATTGTTGCTGGTCATATGTATCGAACAAATTTTGGAATTGGTCATAACATGAAAGAAATTCTTGATGCGCATCGTCCTCCTGGAGGCCGTTTAGGAGCTGGACATGTTGGATTATTTGAAACAATTACAAATTCTTTACACATGCAATTAGGTTTAGCCTTAGCTTGTTTAGGTGTAGCAACATCTTTAACAGCTCAACATATGTATGCATTAACTCCTTACGCATACTTATCTAAAGACTTTACCACAGAAGCAGCTTTATATACGCATCATCAATATATCGCCGGATTTTTAATGGTCGGTGCTTTTGCACATGGAGCAATCTTTTTTGTTCGTGACTATGATCCAGAATTAAATAAAAATAATGTTCTAGCCCGTATGCTAGAACATAAAGAAGCGATAATTTCGCATTTAAGTTGGGCTTCATTGTTTTTAGGCTTCCATACATTAGGATTATATATTCATAATGATACTGTGGTGGCATTTGGACAACCTGAAAAACAAATTTTATTCGAACCATTATTTGCCGAATATATTCAAGCAGCCTCAGGAAAAGCGATTTATAATTTTAACGTTTTATTATCATCATCTACTAATCCTGCTACTATTGCTGGTAATCAAGTATGGTTACCTGGTTGGTTAGAAGCAATTAATAATAATAAAAACGATTTATTCTTAAAAATTGGACCAGGTGATTTTTTAGTTCATCATGCAATTGCTTTAGGTTTACATGTAACTGCATTGATCCTTGTAAAAGGAGCATTAGATGCCCGTGGATCAAAATTAATGCCAGATAAAAAAGACTTTGGTTACAGTTTCCCTTGTGATGGACCAGGACGTGGAGGAACATGTGATATTTCTGCCTGGGATGCTTTCTATTTAGCAATGTTTTGGATGTTAAATACAATTGGATGGGTAACATTCTATTGGCACTGGAAACATATGGCAATTTGGGGCGGTAATGTAGGTCAATTTGATGAATCTTCAAATTATATTATGGGTTGGTTGCGAGATTATCTATGGTTAAATTCATCACCACTAATTAATGGTTATAATCCATTTGGTATGAATAATTTATCTGTATGGGCTTGGATGTTTTTATTTGGACATCTAATTTGGGCAACTGGATTTATGTTCTTAATTTCTTGGCGTGGTTATTGGCAAGAATTAATTGAAACATTAGTTTGGGCTCATGAACGGACACCTCTTGCAAATTTAATTCGATGGAGAGATAAACCTGTAGCTCTTTCAATTGTACAGGCTCGTTTAGTTGGTTTAGTTCATTTTGCTGTTGGTTATATTTTAACATACGCAGCTTTTGTAATTGCATCTACATCAGGTAAATTTGCTTAAGAAAAATTTATAATTAAAATGTATATTCTTCAGATACTAAAATGTATATTCTTAAAACATTTTAGTATCTGAAGAATATTTACACCTAATAGATACCCATCTTATAAATCTAAAAGTAAATGACTCTAATGTTTATACAATTTAGTCTTGATTTTAAGTAAATCACTGTCAAAAATAAAAATGTTAGTTTCTATGGATTAACAGAGTGTATAATTTAATCTTAATCTAGTTCTATTTTGTAGAGAAGCCTCAGCTTTCTACAACTAATTTTACACCTTTCAAATATTAAATGAGTTATATTAAGATATTAAGAAACTGTAACAGTATCTAAAATATAAATTGATATTTTATTTTCAAGTAATCAACGTTGATTCTATAGAAATAACCTTAAGTAGAATAGACTTTATTTAAGAGAGATTTTAAGAAAAATCAAAATTATACTTAATCTAAATTAATATGGTTTTTTAATTATCAGTCTAAATCTTTTGAACTTACAATAAAATTTTTTAATTTATATAATAATATCATATTTTATTAGGCCCAGTAGGAATCGAACCTACATTGGAAACTTAGAAGGTTTCTGTCCTAATCCGTTAGACGATAGGCCCTTGGTAATCTGAAATAAAATTTACTAATTTTAGACAATAAACGCTGGAAAATAACTTGAATTTTTACAATATAAATCTAAAAACTTAGAAGTAATTTTATTTAGTATTAATTACTTTTTAAAATTGAAAAGTTTTATTAGTTTAATTGAATTCTGCAAACTTCTATAAAAAAATAAAATTAAGTTATTAACTTAATAATATGTTATATCTATATATATAGATATATAATAAACTGTTAGTAAAATGTCAAATTTTTTAGAAAAAATTTAAGATAGTTTGTATAGGAGATTAAATAATTTTGATCTTAAAAGATACGTTTGAAGTTAAAGAAATTTAAATTTATTTTCTTAGTAATTCAAACTTAAGTTTTGAGTTTAGTTTGAGATAAGTTGCTAAACAAAACTATTTTTGATGCAAAATCAAATTATGCTAAAATTATAATATCAAATTTAGTTTATGTATATTCATTGTAGATTTGATATCTGGTAATTAGAAATTTAAATTTATAATAAACTCTAAGAAAAATGATTAAGGTATTGGCTTCTCTACTAAAATAAGAGTTAGGATTATATTCGACGAAAAACAATGGTTTATTTACTTGTTTGTTTTTTAGAATTGACTAAAAAATTATAAACTCACATATTAATTTTATTCGAATAAACTAATTGTTATTCAAAAATTAATAAGTGGATTAAATTAAATTATATTTAATAATATATTACAATTTCCAGAATTTTTTAGACCACTTAATCATTTTACATTTATAGCTGGTGAAGGGATTTGAACCCCCAACCTACGGATTACAAATCCGTTGCTCTACCATTGAGCTACACCAGCAAACTTATAAATTTATAAAATATGGGTAATACAGGATTTGAACCTGTGACCTTCTGCTTGTAAGGCAGACACTCTACCGCTGAGTTAATTACCCAGTAATTATGAGTATATTTATAACTAAAAAGTAATCTTCCGTCAATATTAGAATCAAATTAATTATTTACCTTTTGATTATAATATTGTTTTCTTCTCTTTTATTTGTTATTATAACATATAAAGGGTCGGTGCCCGAGTGGTTAAAGGGGGCGGATTGTAAATCCGTTGCGTTATGCTACGTTGGTTCAAATCCAACTCGGCCCATTCATATTTGCAGCAAACTTTAGAGAATTATCACATTTTAAATAATCATTTACCGGTAATCTAATCCTTAGGTCTTTTATAACTTTAAAAGGAAAAATTATTTTATTTTTCTATTATTTATACGTTTAATTTCATAAGAATTAATTAAAAAAAAGAATTTAGGCGACTTTGCTTCCAACATGAATAAGTATATCAGTTACTATAAAAAGATTCTTCTCACTGTTTAACCATTTCTTATTACGAATTGGTATATTAGTGTAAAACTCACCATCGTAAATTAATTTTAATAAATTAAGCAGGCCAAATTTGATTTTAATCTTTATCATTAATAAAAATAGTGTTTGAATATTTTTTTTTATACTACTTATAATTTATTGCTGTGATAATTAATTTGAGTCTAAGATAAAAATTATTGAACTAAGTTTTTCTTTTTATGCTTTTTGATAACCTTTTCAATCGCAGTTATAAACGAATAAGGTTTTTTTATTATCCGTTCTAGTTAGTAATTTTTATTCACTGCCAAAGAAACTAATGTACGCTGAATTTAGTTTTTGAGATATTTTCATAAATAAAACAGTCAAGTTTTTAAAAATTCTTTTTTATGATTAAAATTATCATAATAGAAAGGGAAAAGACTTATGCTATCATAGATATTCTTTTTAATTAAAAAAAAAAATAAATGATATTTAAAGTTCGATCTTGAATTATTATTTATTAAAATAATTCAAGACCAATAACCGGTTTATTATATAATTATATAAGCATATGAAACGTGGTTCTATCCTCAACATGGAGAAAAACTTTAAAAAGAGTTTTAAGACACAAAAAATTAATAGTTATGTGTCACTCTCGATTTAAAACGAAAGTCTATTGATCTTAACATCTAATTTTATGTTACATTTTTTAACTAAAAAGTATTTCTGATCCAATATTCTTCGGAATAACAATTAAAATTGACTTAAAATAACTATTTTCTACAATATATAAAGCCGCATAGATAATTTGATATATTTTTTTATCTCAAACTAATATTTCATAATCATTAAGATTTAAGATAATAAAAATATTTAGTTATTAAAATGTAATTCTTATATAACTTAATAAATTATTAGTTACTTATCCTACGATAATAATAATTGATATAAAATCTGAATAAATATTTTTAATTTTAGTAATTAAATTTAGAACGTTAAGTCCTGGTATAATAAAAAATACACCAATTTGTTTAAATATATAAGTCTATAAATTTCGGGTATACTTTGTTTTTATTTTAAAGTAGATTTAATTGTATTACAATTTTTCCATAAAAAAAATTTATAATTCATTATAAATTGGTAAAAAGTACTATCAAAATAGTCAAAAATATATCTTGCATGATTTCCTACTAGATTAGTAATTAAAGAAAATTGTCTTGTCTTATCATATTTTAATTTAAGTTATATTGACTATTTTTCATATTATTTTAGACATGCTTTTAGATATTATTTAAGTTTTTATAATTAAATTATAACCCTACCATATTTATAAGAATAAAATATAGACTTATAGAAACTAATAAAAGAAATAAAATTAGAAATATTCGTAATTTTGGTACTTTAAATAAATTTTTAAGAGGAGTTAATATTACTAAAATTAAACCTAATAAACTGCTAATAAAAAAACGGGGATATCGAAAAATATTAGTCCAAAAATTATTCATATAATAAATTAAAATTACTAAATGTTCTAATGTAATTATACATATTATTTATTATCTATAATATCTACGTAATGGTCATACTTAATTAAAAGAAACACATCTATTTTATTTTAATTGACAAAATTGTAAAACTTCGAATAATTAAAATTTTTGACTAATTTAAAGCCATTTATGAAAGTAGGACTTGATAGTGATTTGCGCATAAATTATTCTACACTTTACGGTTCGTCAATTATGGGAGTTATTCAGTTGTGACTAAATCATGTAACTGCGTCTACCATTTTTTTGTAAACGAGTTTGATGAATTTATATCATGAACATATTTTTTGTACTATAACTTTACTATTAACATGTTAAGAGCACTTTTGTTAGTTATTTTTAAAAACTTCATCAGATCTAATTTTTCTAGTTGACATTGAATTAGTATCTTTTCTCTTATTATATAAGAAACAAAAATTTTAAAATTGCTATATTATATATAGTCATATTTAAAAAATAAATCAAACTTTAGATTAAAAATTACAAATAATTTACTGAAATAAGATTCTTCATGTTATAGTACTAATACATCAAAGGCTCTGTAGCTCAGTGGTTAGAGCAGGGGACTCATAAGCCCAAGGCCGTAGGTTCAAATCCCACCAGAGCCATCTAGTTTTACACTAGAGTCAATTAGTTTTATTGATTTAGGAGAAATGGCTGAGTGGTCGAAAGCAATAGATTGCTAATCTATCGTACAACCCTTTGTACCCAGGGTTCGAATCCCTGTTTCTCCTTTGTTAAAAAACTAGAAAATAACTTACATTTTTTTAGAATATTTATAAAAATTAAAAAAACAAATTTTAGGGATTGTAGTTCAATTGGTTAGAGCACCGCCCTGTCACGGCGGAAGTTGCGAGTTCGAGTCTCGTCAGTCCCGTATAAAAAAAGATAATTAATAAAGCAATCTAGTTAAATAAAAGCAATTTCTTTTCTAATAAGAAAATATAGAACACATTTTTAATATTTAAAAACTGCCATTTGTCATGATCTAAAAATGAGAGAACTTATCTATCAAAGTATAGAACTGACGTATAGACTATTTTACAGAAGTTTGTTTTAGATAGATTCTATTATATTTAATTTTAGTCTATTTACTTCTAAAAAGATTAGAATTTTAATAGTTACATTTTTTATTTTTGTTATTATTTATTTAAGCATTAACACTAATTATAAAAAATTTTGCATCTATCATAACAAGTAGAAATTAATCTATTTTATGAATTGAATAGGATTATCTTGCGAATAAAATTCTTGATAAACCTGTATATATTTATAAACTTGATAACTAGAAATTCAAAATAGCTCATTAAGAATATTTTCTTCGGAAATAGTCTAAACATTAAAATTAATTAGATATTGATATTCATCTAGGTTTTTTTAATTTAGTTGTGAAATAATAAAATATCACATTAATTTAAAAGTTTTCCTCATAGATAAATGAAATCTATAATAGAAATTATCAGTTGTGTTAATAGATAACAAACAGTTTTTATAAAATTTTTTCAGTTTTTACGTTTATTTTTTCTTTTTAGTGTTAATCTCTGTAAAATTTAAACTATATAAAAAAGCTATTTAGCGCCTTCTACGCTTTTATTTGCAAGTTTAAAGGGTAATCTTACTAATTTATTAAACTTGCTTTTGATTTTTTTGTTTTTTCTTTCATTTTTATTAAGCTTATATTTACTCTTTTTAATGATTCATTAATTAGTAGATCTATTATCAATCTATCTTTTGAGAGTTTGTTATAGCTAAAATGTTGATTTCTAAATATTACTATATGAGGTGAATCCATTATTAATACGTCATTAGATCCGAACATTACATTTTTTACTAATTCTGATTTAGTGTATTCTAAAATTGTAAGTAAATCATCTTCATTGTCTACTTTTTTTTGGTACGTGTTAAATCTACTAAATAGAGTTTTTTAAGAGCTGTTTTAACAATAGATGATCTTAGTTGAGAAGCAGTTCCATCTTCTATTAATCCGACGTCTTTTTTATAATGAACATATAATCATTTTGTAAATATACTTTTTCCATTAATCAAAATGGTAATAGAAATAGAACTATAGGTATGTGCTTTTAAAATCAGATTTATTGTAAATAACAAAAGAGGATCTTTTGTTATTTATTTATTTATTAGTTACATACAAGGTATTGTGTGTGTGTGTAATTGTATACAATTATAATAGTAAAGTTTGCTTTATTCTACTTGATAGAAATTCTTTAAACCAACGGTAAATATAAAATATTTGTTATAGAAAGTTAAATATTTAAATTAATCTTAGCAATTTGTTCGTTTACTCGAGAGATTGCTAAGATTGATTTAAATTTGATGACTTATTATATTAGAACTTATTTTTTAATTAATAAAGTCTTTTTTTTTTAATATATAAAATTTCATTAATAGACCAAAAAACAACAATAATTTACAATCAATTATTGTTGTTTTTTGATTTATTAATGAAATTTTATTTTTTAAGATTAGTAACGGCTGCCTTCAGAATTATTTTGAACACTATAACTCTTAGTAGTGTAAGTAATAAAGCGGCCTGCCCCTTCTGTACGTTCTAAATAGAAACCTGGTTCATTAGCTGGACGATTCACGATAAATGACATTACACAGCTTTCAGTACCGTAACTTGCATCAAATGCATTAATACGAATATAACCAGCTGCACATGATTTACGAGCTTCGTTAATTTCGAACATTACAGATGCAACATCTTTAATGTCGAATAATGGTAAACCCCATAATTCCCAATAACTATTACGAGGATGTGGATCATCAGTCCACTCAACGTTCATTGCAAAACCTTTACTAATACAGTATGCAACTTGTTTTGCTATTTGCTCGTCAGTTAAATCAGGTAAGAAAGAGAAGCAACCTTGTGTAAGTCTCACTATTCAAATACTCCTTTAATTTTTATTAACAGTAACTTATTATATGTTTGCTGTAGGTGTTTCAGCGAAATCAGCCGTATCTGTAGAAGTATAGTTAAAACTAATATCTTTCCATAGATCTAAAGCTGTTTGTAATGGACCACATCTTTTTGCAGCTTCGCGTAAAACTTGTGGACCAACTGCATTATTGAAATAATCATGGCCCTCGTTACGAGCCATAACCATTGCTTCTAAAGCAACACGGTTTGCTGTAGCACCCGCTTGAATACCATCAGGATGACCAATAGTACCACCACCAAATTGTAATATAACGTCATCGCCTAAATAATGAAGTAATTGGTGCATTTGACCACAGTGAATACCACCAGATGCAACAGGTAGACATTTACGTAAACTAGCCCAATCCATTTCGAAGAAGATACCATAAGGTAAGTTAACTTCTAATGAAGTTAAACGTAAAGTATCGTAGAAACCTTTAATCATTAAAGGATCACCTTCTAACTTACCAACTACTGTACCAGCATGGATGTGATCTACACCAGTCATACGCATCCATTTACAGATAACACGGAAGTTAATACCATGGTTTTTTTGACGAGCATATGTTGAGTTACCTGCACGGTGTAAATGTAAAATCATATCATTTGCACGTGCCCAATTAGCAGCACTTTGAAGTGCCGTGTAACCCATAACTAAATCGACCATTACAATAATAGAGCCGACTTGTTTAGCATAATCTGCACGAGTAATAACTTCATCCATAGTTGCAGCTGTAATGTTTAAGTAAGAACCCTTAACTTCACCTGTAGCAGAAGCAGCACGGTTAATACCTTCCATACAGTATAAGAAACGCTCTCTCCAACGCATAAATGGTTGAGAGTTGATGTTTTCATCATCTTTTAAGAAGTCTAAACCACCTTTTAAACCTTCATAAACTACACGACCGTAGTTTTTACCAGAAAGACCTAATTTAGGTTTTACAGTAGCACCTAATAATGGAGCACCATATTTATTTAAACGTTCACGTTCTACAATAATACCTGTAGCAGGGCCTTGGAAAGTTTTTAAATATGAGTGAGGAATACGCATATCTTCTAAACGTAAAGCAGATACTGCTTTAAATCCAAAAACGTTACCAATAATAGATGCAGTTAAGTTAGCTAAAGAGCCTTCTTCAAATAAATCACATTCATATGCAATAAAAGCAAAATATTGATCTGTTGTATTAGGTACAGGATCTACACGGTAAGCTTTAGCACGGTAGCGTTCACACGCTGTTAATAAATCTGTCCAAACAACAGTCCAAGTTGCTGTAGAAGATTCACCAGCTACTGCCGCTGCTGCTTCTACTGGATCTACACCTGGTTGCGGTGTAATACGGAATAATGCAAGAACATCAGTATCTTTTACTGTGTATGAAGCATCCCAGTAACCCATTTTAGCATATGGAATTACACCAGATTCGTAACGGTCACTTTTAATTCGAGTCCGTTCTGATACAGATTGAGACATTTATTTCTCCTTAAAGTAAAAAGGCAATATATAATAGATATTTAACTAATTAACTTAAATTAGTTCTATCGGTTGAATTTAGAGAACAACCTCAATTATAATTATAGCATAAGTTTAACTTGCTTTGTATATTTATTATTATATACATTAATAACTTTTATTAATATTTAATAATTATTAATATTTTTATCACTTTAAATCATCGCTTAATTTATTTATAATGAAAATTACAAATTATTAAATTTTCAATATAATTTATTTAAATATATCAATTTGTTCAATTTATGAATAATCAATCAAACAAAACTTTAAACACTAATATAACCAAATTAGTGAATCAACCATACAAGTATGGATTTTCGACAACTATTGAAAAAGATATTATTGAAAAAGGCTTGAATGAAAAAATAATTCGTTTAATTTCAAAAAAAAAAATCGAACCAAAATTTTTATTACAATTTCGTTTAAAGGCTTATAAGAAATGGAAAGAAATGAAATGTCCAGAGTGGTCTTACTTAAAGTTTTCAGAAATTAACTACCAAGATATTATATACTATTCAGCTCCAAAACTCAAAAAAAAGTTAAATAGTCTGGATGAAGTGGATCCTGAGTTATTAAAAACGTTCGAAAAATTAGGAATTTCATTAACAGAACAAAAACGATTAACAAACGTAGCTGTTGATGCTGTATTTGATAGCGTTTCAATAGCGACTACTTTTAAAGAAGAACTTGCTGAACATGGGGTAATTTTTTCTTCTATTTCAGAAGCTATTCAGGATTATCCTGAACTTATTGAAAAATATTTAGGTACTGTTGTTCCTATAGGCGACAATTATTTTTCTGCTTTAAATTCAGCTGTTTTTACAGATGGATCATTCTGCTATATTCCTAAAAATACAATTTGTCCATTAGAACTATCAACTTATTTTCGAATAAATGATCAAAAGTCTGGTCAATTTGAGAGAACTTTAATTATTGCAGAAAAAAATAGTCAAGTAAGTTATTTAGAAGGTTGTACTGCCCCACAATATGATAATAATCAACTTCATGCAGCTATTGTAGAATTAGTTGCATTAGAAAATGCAAATATTAAATATTCAACTGTGCAAAATTGGTATGCAGGAAATGATCTTGGACAAGGTGGTGTTTATAATTTTGTGACAAAACGTGGTCTCTGTGCTGGCTCGAATTCAAAAATATCTTGGACACAAGTAGAAACAGGATCCAATATAACTTGGAAATATCCCGGCTGTATATTAGTAGGTGAGCAGGCACAAGGAGAATTTTATTCAGTAGCTTTAACAAACAATTATCAACAAGCAGATACTGGGAGTAAAATGATTCATGTAGGAAAAAATACTCGTAGTCGAATTGTTTCTAAAGGAATTTCAGCAGGTAAATCAAAAAATACTTATCGTGGTCTTGTTAATGTTGGTAATAAAGCTATAGGTGCTCGAAATTATTCTCAATGTGATTCATTACTGATTGGAAATTTATCAAATGCAAATACTTTTCCTTTTATTTCAGTTCATAATTCAACTGCAAAAATAGAACATGAAGCATCTACATCAAAGATTGGTGAAGAACAAATTTTTTATTTTTTACAACGAGGTATATCAGTAGAAAAGGCTATTGAACTAATGATTAGTGGATTCTGTCGTGAAGTTTTCACAGAATTACCTCTTGAATTTGCTGCGGAAGCAGACCGTTTATTAACTTTAAAATTAGAAGGAAGTGTTGGGTAATGAATTTAAATTCTCCGATTTTAGAAATTAAAAATTTAAAAGCTTGTATAAATGAAAATTTAATCTTAGAAAATTTAAATCTAGAAGTTCATAAAGGTGAAATTCATGCAATAATGGGACCTAATGGTTCTGGAAAAAGTACATTTTCAAAAGTACTTGCTGGTCATCCAGCATATCAAGTTTTAAGTGGTGATATCTTTTTTAAAGGATCTAGTATTATAAATTTAGATCCTGAAGAACGATCACATTTAGGTATCTTTTTAGCTTTTCAGTATCCGATTGAAATTCCTGGGGTGAGTAATGAGGATTTTTTACGACTTGCTTATAATTCGAAACAAAAATTTTCTAATAAAGCAGAAGTTGATCCAATAGAATTTTTTAGCATAATCAATAAAAAATTACAGCTGGTTGATATGTCGCCTATTTTTTTAAGTCGTAATGTTAATGAAGGATTTTCAGGAGGTGAGAAAAAACGCAATGAGATATTACAAATGATATTGCTCGATTCAGAATTGTCAGTTTTAGATGAAACCGACTCGGGGTTAGATATTGATGCCTTAAAAATAATTTCGAAAGGTATAAATACGTTTATGAATCAGGAGAAGGCAATTATTTTAATAACTCATTATCAACGTTTATTAGAGTATGTTAAACCAAATTATGTGCATGTTATGCAAAACGGAAAAATAATAAAAACAGGTACTGCAGAATTAGCTAAAGAACTAGAAATTAAAGGCTATGAATGGCTAAAGTAAATAAAATTTTCTCTTAAAAGAGAGATTTTAGATAAAAATAAACCTAAATTTAATAAAAATTTATTATAATAAATAGTGTTCCTGTATATTTTTTAATATTGGGTAATTTACTAAAGTAGTTAAATTTTATGTACCCAGATAATTTTTATTCAAGTACGTTTACATTATTAGCGGAGGCCGAAGTTGGAAAACACTTTTACTGGAATATTGCTGGTTTTCTAGTACATGGACAAGTTTTAGTTGTAATCTGGTTTGTTATAGCACTCTTGTTAATATTTTCATTTTTAGGTACTCGTGACGCAACGCGGATTCCAAATAGTTGGCAAAACTTTGCAGAGGCGGCTATAGATTTTATTACAGACATTGCTCGAAATCAATTAGGCGAAAGTTTTTATAGAGAATGGATACCATTTATTGGTACTTTATTCCTATTTATTTTTGGATGTAATTGGGCTGGAGCAGTTATTCCTTGGAAATTAATTGAATTACCAGAAGGAGAATTTGCCGCTCCAACAAATGATATTAATACAACAGTAGCATTAGCTTTATTAACATCATTTGCCTATTTTTATGCAGGCTTAAGCAAAAAAGGGTTCGGTTATTTTAAACGTTACATTGAACCAATTCCACTTCTTCTACCTATTAATATTTTAGAAGATTTTACAAAACCATTATCACTGAGTTTTCGATTATTTGGAAACGTTCTAGCTGATGAATTAACTATTTCTGTACTGACATCATTAGTTCCATTAGTGATTCCATTACCAATTATGGCACTAGGAATTTTTGCAGGTTCAGTCCAAGCTTTAATTTTCTCAACGTTAGCCGCTGCATATATTGCAGAAGCACTTGAGTAAATTAATATTAAACTCGATTTTTTATAAAATTACTTTTATATTTACATTTACTAATTAAAATTCATTATGGATTCTATCATCTCTGCTGCTTCTGTTATAGCTGCTGGTTTAGCTATTGGTTTAGCTGCTATTGGCCCCGGTATTGGTCAAGGTAGCGCTGCTGGTCAAGCTGTGGAAGGTATTGCTCGTCAACCTGAAGCAGAAAACAAAATTCGCGGTACGTTATTATTAAGTTTAGCTTTCATGGAAGCTTTAACAATTTATGGTTTAGTAGTAGCATTAGCTCTATTATTTGCAAATCCATTTAATACTTAATTAGATCTTAATTATTAATAAATAAAAATAGATATGATAAGGTGCATATTTTTTGTGCTATATCATATTTATTAAAAAATTTTAATTCTATAGTATAACATATAGATTTTCTATGGTTAATTTTTCAATATTAATTTCAAGTTCAGAAGTCAGTGGTCCTGGTGGATTATTTGATATTGATGCAACTTTACCATTAGTAGCGATTCAATTTGTCCTATTAATGGTAATTCTGAACATAATATTATATAGTCCGTTATTAGCTATTATTGAAGAGCGGAAAGAATATATTTTAAGTAAACTTGCAAAAGCTTCTGAAATATTATCCCAAGCAAATAAATTGAATGCTCGATATGAACAAGAATTGAATAACATTCGTAAAGTAGCGCAATCAGAAATTACAAACTCGCAAAAAATTCAAAAAGAAATTTTAGATATTGAACTAAATATTTCTCAAAAATATATTGATGATTTATTAGAAACTATTACCGAAGATCTTCTTGATAAAAAAAGTATAGCTCTTAATAGTTTAGACACTATTGTTCAATCATTATGCATTGAAATTGAAACTAGATTATCAATTTAAGTTTTTTGTCAAGTGTAATTTTCCTTATTTATAAGTGAACAGTTTACATAAAAACTCTAAAACATGGAAAATTTTGATCAAATTTTTACATTACTTGCCGAAAATGAAAGTATAGGTTTTAACACTGACATTCTGGAAACTGGGGTAATTAATATTGTTGTTTTAATTGCCATTCTAACTTATACAGGCCGAAACTTTTTGGGTTCTTTCTTAGGAGCACGTTATGAGAATATTGAAAAAGGTGTTAAAGGTGCAGAAGCTAGATTAGAAGAAGCAGAAAGACGCTTAAGCGAAGCACGAAAGCAAGTAAGTCAAGCCAATATTGTTCTAAAGGAAATAAGAAATGAAACAGTAGCGGCAAAAAAAGTTTTACTAGAAGCCGATGTATATGAAGCAAAAAAAGATTTAACAACTCGTTTTAGTCGCGCTTTAGCGACCTTCCGTTCGAAAGAACGTCAAATATTTTTAGAAGTTAAACAACAAATAATCCTACTAGTCTTAAAACGCACCGTCGTTCGAGCTCAGCAAACTTTTGGACCAAAAGAACGGGCAAAAGCATTAATTAATGAAACTATTAATAAATTAGAAGGAGATTTGTTATGAGTATAAATCCTTTAGCAGCAAAAATTGCAGCTCCTTATGCACGTGCTTTATATGACTTCTCAGTTGAGCAAAATCTTATGCACCAAATTACTGCAGATTTTCAAAACTTGGAAGTTTTTTTAAATAAAACACCTGATTTAATACAATATTTAAAGAATCCTCTTATCAGTTTAGAACAAAAACAAGAAATTTTAGATAAAACGTTAAAATCGCAGATAAATAAAGAAACTTTTAAATTTTTAATTGTTTTAGTAAATCGAGGTAGAATTAATTTATTGCAAGCAATTATTACAAGTTATTTAAATTTAATTTATAATGTTGCTTCAATTAAAATGGTTGAAGTTTCTACCGCTTATGCATTTACAAATCTGCAAAAAAATACCCTAATTAAAAAACTAAAAGAATTAACAAAAGCAAGAGAAATTCGATTAAAAATTACCGTTGATTCAAGTCTTATTGGTGGTTTTTTAATCAAAACTAATTCTAAAGTGCTTGATTTTACAATAAAGAATCAGTTACAAAAATTAGCGAAACATTTAGATAGTGTTTTAGAAATTTAAAAACAACGAAACTCTTTTATTAACTTTATTATTTTAAAAATAATACAATGATAAATATTCGTCCAGACGAAATTAGTAGTATTATCCGTGAACAAATTGAAAAATATGATCAAGATGTTAAAGTCGATAATATTGGTACTGTTTTACAAGTAGGTGATGGTATTGCTCGTGTTTACGGGCTTGATCAAGTAATGAGTGGAGAACTTCTAGAATTCGAAGATAAAACGATTGGTATTGCACTTAACTTAGAAAATGATAATGTTGGTGTTGTACTAATGGGTAATGGTCGACAAATTTTGGAAGGTAGTATTGTTAAAGCTACTGGTAAAATTGCCCAAATTCCCGTAGGTGACTCTTTCTTAGGTCGAGTAGTTAACCCATTAGGTGCTCCTATTGATGGAAAAGGCGATATATCAACATCTGAAAGTCGTCTATTAGAGGCAATGGCACCTGGTATTATTAGTCGAAAATCTGTTTGTGAACCATTACAAACAGGTATTACATCTATTGATGCAATGATCCCTATTGGACGAGGACAGCGAGAATTAATTATTGGTGATCGTCAAACAGGAAAAACATCTATTGCGGTTGACACAATTATTAATCAAAAAACAGAAGATGTAGTTTGTGTATATGTAGGGGTTGGCCAAAAAGCATCAACTGTTGCACAAGTAGTAAATGTGCTTGAAGAAAAAGAAGCAATGTCTTATACAATAATTGTTTGTGCTAGTGCAAATGATCCTGCTACATTGCAATATATTGCACCATATGCTGGTGCTGCGTTAGCTGAATATTTTATGTATAATGGTAAAGCAACTTTAGTTATTTATGATGATTTAACTAAACAAGCGATGGCGTATCGTCAGATGTCTTTGTTACTTCGTCGTCCTCCGGGACGTGAAGCTTACCCAGGTGATGTTTTTTACTTACATTCACGCTTATTAGAACGAGCAGCGAAACTAAGTGATGAACTTGGTGGTGGAAGTATGACAGCATTGCCGATTATTGAAACACAAGCAAGTGATGTATCCGCATATATTCCTACAAATGTAATCTCTATTACAGATGGTCAAATTTTTTTATCGAATGATTTATTTAATTCTGGAGTTCGTCCAGCTATTAATGTGGGTATTTCCGTTTCACGGGTAGGATCAGCTGCACAAACTAAAGCTATGAAACAGGTTGCAGGTAAATTAAAATTAGAGTTAGCTCAATTTGCTGAATTAGAAGCATTTTCGCAATTTGCCTCTGATTTAGATGAAGCAACACAAAAACAATTAGCACGTGGTACACGATTGCGTGAAGTTTTGAAACAACCTCAAAATTCTCCATTATCAGTTGCAGAACAGGTCGCTTTAATTTATACAGGTATTACCGGATATTTAGATGATTTAGAGGTAAATGAAGTTAAAAAATATTGTGCAAGTTTATTAACATTATTAAAGACTTCTCAAAAGCCTTTTGTAGAAATTGTAACTACAACAAATCAACTTCCAGATGAAGCACTAGCCTCATTAAAAGAAGCACTTATAGAGTCTAAAGGAGTATTTCTGAAGAATAGGTAAGTTACAGTTAATGCTGAAAAAAATTTTTTCTTATTTAATCAAAACTATCTTTAAAAATTTAATTTGTTTTGATTAAATAAGAAGTTTTCAACGACAACACTTTATTATTAAAATTTTTTATTTTACTTTTTTGGTTGTTATCAAAAAAATTCGACAATTCTATAGAATTAAAAAGATTAACATTATTTAAATTTACCTAGTTTATGTAATACGTTAATTCTCAATAAATAAATAATAAAATAATTTAATTTAATGCTTTGGTATTTTATTAAATCGGTAATTTCCTAAGTTGTAAACGAATTGAAAAATAAATTCTCAAAATAAACAAAAAACTCAATTAATTAAAAAATATTATTCATCGTAAAAATACTAAATATTTAATACAAAAAATAAATACTTTTAAAACAAGTAAACTTAATTAAATATAATTTTCAGTATTTTATATACTGTGATATAAGTGAATAAAAATTTTATTTAATTAAATAAATTTTAAACTCTTTGCTTATAATAATAGTATAGATAACTTTTTTCTAGTTTAGTTGTAAGAAAGTCAAAAACCGTTATTTATATTAAGGAATGAATTACTATGGCATTACCATGGTATCGTGTTCATACTGTTGTTTTAAATGATCCTGGAAGATTAATTGCAGTACATTTAATGCACACAGCACTGGTTTCAGGTTGGGCTGGCTCAATGGCATTATATGAACTTGCAGTATTTGATCCATCTGATCCTGTTCTAAATCCTATGTGGCGTCAAGGTATGTTTGTAATGCCTTTTATGACGCGTTTAGGAATTACTGATTCGTGGGGGGGTTGGAGTATTACTGGAGAAAGCGTTTCTAATCCTGGGATTTGGAGTTTTGAAGGTGTAGCATTATCACACATAATATTATCAGGTATGTGTTTTTTAGCTGCTATTTGGCACTGGGTATACTGGGATTTAGAATTATTCCGCGATCCTCGAACAGGTGAACCTGCTTTAGATTTGCCAAAAATTTTTGGTATTCATTTATTTTTATCAGGTTTATTATGCTTTGGTTTTGGAGCATTTCATGTTACAGGTTTATTTGGACCTGGTATTTGGGTATCAGATGCTTATGGTATTACCGGAAAAGTCCAACCAGTAGCGCCAGCATGGGGTGCTGATGGTTTTAACCCATTTAATCCTGGTGGCATTGCAGCACATCATATTGCTGCCGGTATCTTTGGTATATTTGCTGGTATTTTTCATTTAACAGTACGTCCACCGCAACGGTTATATCGTGCATTAAGAATGGGAAACATTGAAACGGTATTATCAAGTAGTATTGCAGCAGTCTTCTTTGCGGCTTTTGTTACTTCTGGTACAATGTGGTATGGTGCCGCAGCAACTCCTATTGAGTTATTTGGTCCGACTCGTTATCAGTGGGATAGTGGTTATTTTCAACAAGAAATTGAGCGTCAAGTAGAAACCTCTGTAAGTGAAGGATTATCGGAAAGTCAAGCTTGGTCACGTATTCCAGATAAATTAGCATTCTATGATTACATTGGAAATAATCCAGCAAAAGGTGGTTTATTCCGTGCAGGTCCTATGGATAAAGGTGACGGGATTGCCGAAGCTTGGTTAGGTCATCCAATCTTCCGTGATAAAGAGGGGCGAGAACTTACGGTTAGAAGAATGCCAGCTTTCTTTGAAACATTTCCTGTTATTTTAGTAGATAAAGATGGTATTATTCGTGCCGATATTCCATTCCGTCGTGCAGAGTCAAAATATAGTATTGAACAAGTAGGGGTAACAGTTGATTTCTATGGCGGAAAATTAAATGGTCAAACATTTAAAGATGCTCCAACCGTTAAAAAATTCGCACGAAAAGCTCAATTAGGTGAAGTTTTTGAATTTGATCGAACAAGTTTAGAATCTGATGGTGTATTCCGTAGTAGCCCACGTGGTTGGTACACATTTGGTCATGCGAATTTTGCTTTATTATTCTTCTTTGGTCATTTATGGCATGGCGGTCGTACTATTTTCCGTGATGTATTCACTGGTATTGGGGCTGAAGTAACAGAACAGGTAGAATTTGGTGCATTTCAAAAACTTGGTGATAAGTCGACTAAGAAACAAGGTGCTGTATAAATTATACTCTTTGTTTTTTAAATCTATTCAAAATTAAACGGAATTAAACAATGGAAGCTTTAGTTTATACTTTTTTACTTATAGGTACTTTAATGGTAATATTTTTTGCCGTATTCTTCCGTGAATCGCCGAGAATTATTAAAAAATAAAACCATATGTATGGTTTTATTTTTTAATCCTCATGCTCTTCAAATGGATCACGCAAATTTTTAGAAGCGGGTCCAAAAGCAGTATATATCGAATATGTAGTAATACCTAAAAGTAAACTTGACACAAAAATTACAATAATCGTTGCTGTTTCCATGTTATATAATTATCTAAATTAACGTTTTAGTATTATATAACATGCAATAGAAAAATTAATTTATTAATAATGTAAAATTTTTTATGGCATTAAGAACAAGATTAGGTGAAATTTTACGCCCATTAAATGCGGAATATGGTAAGGTAGCACCAGGTTGGGGAACAACTCCAATTATGGGAGTAGTAATGGTAGCATTTTTAGTATTTTTATTAATTATTTTACAAATATATAACTCATCTTTAATTATCGAAAATGTTGATGTAGATTGGGCCAATGGTATTGTATAATTCTAATAAAAACATAATTTAAAAGGATTATTATTATTAAACCTTTTAAATTATATATAAATTTTAAAAATATATATATAGATATATGGATATTATAAGTCTAGGTTGGGCGGGCTTAATGACAATGTTTACTTTTTCGTTAGCGTTGGTAGTTTGGGCCCGAAACGGTTTTTAAATCTTAGAATTTTGTAAAACTTAAAAATTTTTAAATATTATGACATTACTTCTAAAAATTTTCCCATATGCAAGTCCTGAAATTGTTACTGCAGCAGTGACCTGTTTCTTTATGACATTATTTGGTCTTTCTTTAGGCTTCGCATTATTAAAAGTTCAAGGTGAATAATAAATATTTAATAATAATATAGCACATATTATTATTAAATATTTATTAAAACGAATTTTTTAAAAATATAAACCTAACATATCTGGGAAGAATCGATTTATTTCAATAATAAATCCTGCTGTAAATGTCATCCATAATGTTAAAAGAACAGGAGCTGTTGATAAATACTTTTGGAAGTTATTCATAGAATTGAAATTAATTAGAAATTAAATATTTTATAAGATTAACGTGGTGATACTGTAATTTCCTCATCCAATGCAACTAAATCATTACTTATAAATTCTTGCCACGCTGAAATAGGCCAAATATAACCAGTTGTCATTATTTTTAACGCTAATGGGACGTTTATAATAATCTCACTTTCAGTTGGATTTTTCGTTGTACTTACTGCTCGTAAATATTTACGTCCTACCCAACCGATCCAACCCGAAATATAGATAAATCCAAATCCAGGAAAAATAAATTCCGCTGCATGACTCCAACGACCATCTGCTATTAAATGAGGTAAACCGTCTGTTCCACATAATAATTCTGAACGACTGTATTTATCAAACCGAGCTTGCGTCCGTTCAATTTGTTGTTGCAAGGCTAAAGCGGGTGGAGAACCTGCTTCATATTTACTGATTCGTTGTTCTAATTTTTTTACACTTGCTTTTAAGCGCTTTTCAAATGCAGGTGATTCACTACATTTTGTTAATCCCCCAACGTCAGCTAATGCATGATTAGGTAGTAATGTAATAAAAACTGTGAAAAATAAAGTTAGTAAATTAAAACGTTTCATTAACTATAATAACGGCAATTAAAAGGTTTTAGTTTAATAAAAAATTTCAAGAAAATACTAGTATTCCTACATATATGTTACTTTAGTTTATAATAAAAAACCATTTTTTATTGAAAAAAGCTAAAAAATTTTCGACAATTTGTATTAATGATTAATAATATTAAAAATTACATAAAATCAACTTTTTAGGTATATTATATTTCTTAAATTTTTTATTTTTAATGTTATAAAAATAATTTATTTAATATTTGTTAGGTTTTAAATTTATTAATAATTCTAAGTTTGTTTGAAATTATTCATGGATTAATATTTATTGTTTAAAACAAAGAAATTTTCTCCTATATCATTTAATCTAAAATGAAAACTCGATTTTAGCTACATCAACATATATATATATTAAAAATAATCGGTAAAAAGAATATTCTATTTGAAAAAATTACTTAAATATTGTAATGAAATTAGATTTTAAGAAATTAATTAAGAGTTGCTACAGTGTCATTATATATATATATATATTAAACAAAATTTAGTTTATTAAGTAATTGAAAATAACAAACATCAAATTAAAAACTATCCTAAATATTTAATTTAATTTACCAGAGAATTGTAATGTTCAAATATAAACAGTTAGAATGCTGATGCTTAAAGAAAAAAACGCTTAAATATTTTATGCAAACGAGTCTTCACAATAGTATATGTTCAAAATTCTTCATTAACTTAGATTATTTTTTAAAGGATAAAAACGTTAATTAATTTAAAAGTTGAATAGATAGTTTATTCCTAACGAGGCATATAAAATAATTTATAAAAAAGGTTAAATTTAAATAAGTTTTCATACCTCGCAGATAACTTTAAAGATTACCTAAATTATGAAAAAGATAATTAAATAAATAGTAAATTAATTTTTTATGAAATCAACTTACTATTTATTATTTCTCTAAATTACTCAAGATCCTTGCGATTTGGATTTCGTGATGGATCACTTGAAAGAAAACCAAAAATAAATAAAGAAACAAAAAAGATAACTGTTGTATAAACTAAAATTTTTAAAGTTAACATTTAATTTTTCCTAGGAACTGTTTTTAATAATATTAATTATACTAAAATATAATAAATATAAATCATTTAATTCACGAAAAATTGTTAGTTCGCAATAGTATCGATTTGAATATTATTTAAAATAAACGGATAGATTTTAAATACAGAAATTTCAACTTGTTTATCTGTAGTAAAAACATCAACATCTAAAATACTTTCACGAAGAGAAATATAACCTTCAACTATTATATAATCATTAATTTGATAATATTTCATCAAATCATAAGATAGATTTCCCCAGACTGAAAGCTGTAATGTTATTTCAGAATTATGATTTTTAATTTGACAAAGCTTAACAAGAATCTCTGTAACATATATATTCTTGTCAAAAGAACTTTGCTCCGGTTTTCCGATAATCTTAACAATAAAAGTTACATAATTCATGTCAAATTAAGACTCTTAGATTATTAAGTTTTTTTGTTTTTGAATATCTTCAAAGTTAATATCCTTTAATCGTTTTAATAATCGAATAAAATACTCTAGAAAATAGTCATCTAATTGATTAATTTCTTTTGAATCAACTTTAAATGTTTTATATAAGTCAAAAGTTGATTTCGAAAAGTTATTTTCAACATTTAAAATCTCTGCAAAAGCTAATCGATCACTTATATTCTGACCCCACTCAAAAAACCCAAAGATTCGACTAACTAACTTTAAAAGGAAAAGTGGAATTCGGTTTACTTTTGCTGATTGACCTGCTAATTGTTCACATAAACTAATTATCTCTGATGATACCCAGCCTTTAGGACCGCCTAAAAAAAAAGTTTTATTTGTTGTTTGGGGAAGTTGTAAAGATCTTAAACAAAATTTAGCAATATCTTGTGTATCCATATAAGAAACACAAGTATTCTCATTTGTTACCAATATCGGTAAATTCTCTAAGACTGGAATTGCATACTGTTCAATTAAGCCTTGATAAAATCCCGCTAAACGAAAAATTGTATAAGGAATTTCCGATTCTTTTAATTTAACTTCGGTTCCATACTTCATTTCCATTAATGGAATATTCAAAAATTGTTCTACATTCTGTGATGAACAAAAAATAAAACGTTGAATATTTGCAGCTTTTGCAGCTTTAAGTAACGCAATTTTTCCATCCCAATCAACGGTTTTTAGAACATCTAAATCTGATGGGCGACTTGTTGAAGCGTCGATAACAGCGGTAATACCTTGTAAGCAAGGTGGAATAGTTTCGGGTCGACTCAAATCACCGTAAATTAATTCAGCACCCCATTCTTTTAAAAAATTAGCTTTACGAAAATTTCTCACTAAACAACGAACTTGATAACCTTTTGTTAAAGCTTGAAGAACAATTTGACGTCCTAACGTTCCAGTTCCGCCAACAATAAGTAGACTCATATATAATTTTATATGTAAAGAGTTTTAATGTTTTAATTAAAAATTGTACTTTGTAAAATATCTTCTGCTTCAATATTAACAAGTTCTTTTTTTGTTAATATTTGTCCACGGCTATCAAAAATTCGATTAGCTTGACGCATACGTGCACGATCTAATGCATTTTTAACACTACGTGCATTCGCAAATAAAGGTTTTTCTTTCCGTTTTGTAATATAATTCGTTAATGCAATTTCTGCTTCGGGAGTTAATTGATATTGTTGTTCTTCTAACATCATTTTAGAAATTTGTAATAGTTCTTCAACGGTATAATCTGGAAAATCAATATGATTTGCAATTCGTGATGATAAACCTGGATTCGATTCATAAAATTTATCCATAGGCTCTTTATAGCCAGCTAAAATTACAACTAAATCATCCCGTTGATTTTCCATTACTTGTAATAAGATTTCAATTGCTTCTGAACCATAATCTCTTTCATTATCTGGTTTGTATAAATAATAGGCTTCATCAATGAACAAAACACCACCCATCGCTTTTTTAAGAACTTCTTTTGTTTTTGGAGCTGTATGACCAATATATTGTCCAACTAAATCATCTCGGGTAACAGTTAATAAATGACCTTTTTTAATATAACCTAATTGAAATAAAATATCAGCCATTTTTAAACCAACGGTCGTCTTTCCAGTCCCAGGACTCCCAGTAAAAGACATATGTAATCCAGGGCTGCCAGTTGTAATTCCTAAATTCTTTCTTAATTTATCTATTAATAATAATGCTGCAATTTCTCTAATACGAGCTTTAACCGGTGCTAAACCGACTAATTCCTCATCTAATAGGTTTAAAATCTTTGCTATTTCTGTTTTCGCATATTCTTCTTGCAAATTAACAAGATTTGTATTTATAGAACTCATAAATATTATGATTAGTACATTTATTTACAAACTTACAATTTTTATGTAATAAATCGGTTAAATTTTAGCCGATTTATTATGTGAAGATAATAATTTAATTTAGTATAGATGTTGGAATACTTGAAAGACAGATTAAAGCAAATCCGGCACTTCCACAAGCACCAACAAAAAAGCCTCCTTTGAATTGGTCCCAAGCTTTTTTTGTTTGAAATTCATTTTTTACTTCAACCTTATTTTGTTCAAAGACGGCTGCACCGTAGATTGTTAAACCTAACGTTAAAATAAGAATTAAACCAATTGTTGAAAGAAAACCGCTAAATAAAGCAATATCAGAATTACGCAGTGGTCCTAATTTAACAAACGGACCCATTAAAAAATAACCATGCGCTAAGCCAATTTCTAAACCACGTAATAATGGTGTTAAACCAGATCGGTATGCTGGTAAATTTTTTAAAATTGCTCTTGTTAACGACGAAGATGTTATAGGTGTTGCCAAATGTCCAACAAATGGATCATCATTGTACGGTTTAATAAAATTAGCCATAAATTTAAATTAAATTTTAATAAAGTTAATAGTAAGGTTCTTTAATTGATCTAAGGTATTTAAAAAATTAATGAAAATTTTTACCAACCAAAATTTTTATATAGATTACTATATAATATATACTAATATACAGAAAAATTTTTATAAACTTCATTTTTATAAAATAAAAAGATTTTATGATCGTTACTATTGATTACTTTTTGTTAGTAGGATTTTGTTTTGCTGTTACTTCAGGCTTATTTTTAGGCCTAAAATCAATTAAATTAATTTAATATTACATTAGACCACAATAAATGCAAGAAGAGATTCGTCAAGATAATATTATTGGCTCCCGACGTTTTAGTAATTATTTTTGGGCAATTTTTTTATCTATTGGTGGAATAAGCTTTTTATTGGCTGGTATTTCAAGTTATTTTAAAGTTAATTTATTACCATTTGCAAACCCTACTGAATTAGCTTTTATTCCCCAAGGTTTGGTTATGATTTTTTATGGAACATTAAGTATATCATTAAGTCTTTATATATTCGTGACTTTGGTGTGGGATATTGGAAGTGGTTATAATGAATATAACAAAATTGAAAATCTTGTGAAAATTGTTCGCAAAGGATTTCCTGGAAAAAATCGAGAAATTCTTTTAACCTATCCTTTGACAAACATTCGAGCGATAGGAATAAAAATTTCTGAAGGTTTGAATCCGAAAAGAAGTATTTACTTATGTTTAAAAGATGAACGAAAAATCCCACTAACACCTGTTCAACAGCCAAATACAATCTCAGATTTAGAAGAAGAAGCTGCTGATTTGGCTAAGTTTTTAGATTTGAAATTAGAAAATTTATAATATTTTATTGCTTTTTATACCCGCATAATTTTATAATAAAACCACGCGGGCATAGTTTAGTGGTAAAACCTTAGCCTTCCAAGCTAATGATGGGGGTTCGATTCCCCCTGCCCGCTCTCGGTTAAGTTTTAGAATGAGCAACAATCATTTTTTATAGGAGAATATACAATTATGTCTGGTGGATCTACCGGTGAACGTCCGTTTTCGGATATTATTACAAGTGTACGTTATTGGATTATTCATAGTATAACAATTCCGTCTCTTTTTGTATCGGGATGGTTATTTATTAGTACTGGTTTAGCTTATGATGTTTTCGGAACTCCACGTCCAAATGAATATTTTACACAAGATCGTCAACAGGTACCATTAGTAAATGATCGTTTTAGTGCAAAACAAGAATTAGAAGATTTAACTAAAGGTTTATAGGAGGTAAAAAAGATGGCAAAAAATATTAATCAACCCGTAGCGTATCCGATTTTTACTTTTCGTTGGTTAGCTATTCATGGTCTAGCTGTCCCAACGGTATTCTTTTTAGGTGGAATTACAGCTATGCAATTCATTCAAAGATAAATTAATAATAATAGACATAGACGCGAGGTAATTTTTATGACAGGTCCAAATCCAAATAAACAGGCAGTAGAATTAAATCGAACTTCTCTTTACTGGGGACTTCTATTAATTTTTGTTTTAGCTGTATTATTTTCAAGTTATTTCTTCAATTAATATTTATAGATAGGAGTTTTTTATATGTCAAATACTGGTAGAATTCCTTTGTGGCTTGTAGGTCTAGTAGGTGGTCTAGCCGTAATAACAATGCTTAGTTTATTTTTTTACGGTTCCTATTCTGGTTTAGGTTCATCTTTATAATATAAGCCTATTAAATTTTTGAGAATATAATAATATTATTATTATATTCTCAAAAAAAAGTTTTTGCTAAATTAATTATTTTCTAAAAAATAATTTTCGTATTTTTTTCAAGAATTTTCTAAAAAATCTCTTTATTTTTTGTGGTATTTGCCGGTCAGTTCCAAACCATCCATACCAAAGCTTTGGATACCGACCTGAATAAGTACGACCTTCTCCTCCATGAGGTATCCATTCTTTTTTATACTCTTGCCAATCAGTATATCCGCCACTGTAAATACTGTCTTTTTGTCTTGGCCCAATATGAATTTCTGTGTTCTCCGTCAAAAATGGAATATAAAAATACTGACTAAAAAGAGCATGTACTAATCCATAAAATAGAAATAGAAACTCTAGGTAAAATAACCATTTTACTATCAGTACCAATGTTTGACGTTGCTCTTGTTTGATATCTAGATATTCTAATTTTATTACATAAAGAGACATTCGTACTGCAAGTTGAAAGATAAATCTTTCTATATAGTCCCAGCATTCAATATAAGTCCAATGCCATCTAATCAAATAGGGACAGTATTTTTTACCAACTCGTGTAACATATATCCACGCCAATGTTGGCAAAAATTGCTTTGCAGTTTTTATAGTTTTATTAACCACATTCGGTAAAACATCCTCAAATATCACATAATACATCTTATCCGTCACAGGTCTTACTGAGTCCGGTAAACGTGAAAAAATCATCGAAATAGGATCAATACGATGACCATATCGCTCGGATGATTTAACAAGAGCAAATTTTATACTAAAAAAGTCAAAAGGAGATCGAACATCTTTGTCATCAAAAGAAAAACCGGCCCCTCTAGCTAATTTTTCTCGAAATACAGAAACAAGTGTTCCTTTAAAGGCTTTCATATCGTTTTGTATGGTATTGACGACCTCAACACGTGCCCTAGACAATCCTTGTATACGAAGAGCAGAAATAAATCTCCAATAATCATTCAATACATCCTTTGCATGTAAATACCATAATGCGGCTGCAAATAAACTAATAATACATATACAGAACGAAGTTTTTATATTATATTTAACAGTTAGAAGAATAAATCTAACAAAAGTAATAACTAAGCATATATTTTCGACGTCGACAAGACTTAGACCTCGTTTACTATACTCGATAAATGCTTCTACAATTATACGCAACGTATCTAACGAAACATTGGTTGAAATAGGAGCCATTTCCATAGTTCCGTAAAATATTTGATAGTCTGGATCAATCGCATTCGGATCTGCAATTCCAAAAAAATTCAATATAGTTTCTTGATCTATGTGAGCTAGAAGAACCAAAATTTCAGTCATTAAATTCATAAAAAAATTTAATCAGTAAAATATAATTAAAATGTAAATACTATTTTCATTAATCATTAAGTCAAGCAGTCGTTACTCCCTAAGCAACTATCTATAGTAATTTAGAACTTATCCCTCACTTTTGCTTAGAATGGATTTTAATTAGTGTGGTGAGCATTAAACCATAGACACATCCCTTATACTAATTGATATATAAAATGGCGTCAAGTTTTTAATTTAAAAATGAAATTACCCCCAAGGGAATTCGAATCCCTGTCTGCTCCGTGAAAGGGAGCTGTCCTAGGCCTCTAGACGATGGGGGCCTTTTTTTAAGAATTAAAATTAAAAACTAGTTTATATCAAACTAGAAAGCGGGCAACGCGATTCGAACGCGCGACATCAACCTTGGCAAGGTTGCGCTCTACCACTGAGCTATGCCCGCAGTTGAACAATTTTAAAAATCAAAAAGAATAATATTATTATTCTAACCTATAAGATTCATTTTACTGTGTCAATAGTTTAATTTAATTTAGAAATTATAGTCTGAACTATAATTTCTAGCTAGACTAAATTGACGACGAAATACCATCGGCAGCCGCAATTACGATAACAAGACTAACCCAGGCTTGAAAAACTCTATTGAACGTACCTTTTGAATCTTCCCATTCACCAGGAGTAGCCAAAGCTACGGGAACGGTTATCACTAAACCTAATGAAATAAAAACTAATACAGCTACTAAAGCAGTTATCATAAATATTTTTTAAAACTTTTTATATTGATGATTTAAGACAGGATATATTAAAGATTACCTTTTTTTAAAGCTAATAATACAATTACTGCTGGGCCTGCTAACATGATAGCACCCGTTGCTATTAGCTGACCTATAACTTGCCAATTAATCATTTTTAAAATCCTTAATTTATAAATTTTTATTGTAAGTTCAAATAACAAAATACCTTATATCGTTATTTCTTATTTTACTTTAAAACTCTTAAAGTAAATATAATATTTTATTTAATATTTAATATATATAAATTTTTATATTAAATGCTTTAATAATTAGTTATTTTCATGTTATTATAAAGCCAGGGTTGCTAACTCAATGGTAGAGTACTCGGCTTTTAACCGATTTGTTCTGGGTTCGAGTCCCAGGTAACCCAAGTAATTTTGTGATAGTTCGATAAATTATTTTGAAACAATCAACTTAATAAATTTTGAATAATATAAAATTTTATACTTGAGTTGCGTTCTATTTACTAATCTAATCAAATTAAATTTATTATCAATCGAACTGTAAACAATTCTAATGAAATTGGTAAAGGGAAATAATCGAAAATAGTTTATAAGAATAGGAATTTTATTTACAATAATTGATTTATTAAGAAAACAGCTGTTATATCACGATGCCATTCTTGTAAATAGAATCAACTATTTGTCTCTGAAATTCAATTTAAATTATTAATGAATATAATATAAAAAATATTAATAACTATAGTTAAATTAATTTACATCCCAAATTATGATCCCAATATAAATTAATTTTTTTAATTTTAAAAGTATCCAGCTTTAAAAAAGCTGGATAAAGATTATCAAATATTAATCAATAGGACGCATTGATAATACTGGTTCGTTAGCACGATTAATTCCTTTTTCGAAGCCAGCAGCAGCAGCTCGAGCTCGACCTGAATGCCACCAGTGACCTACTAAGAAAAAGAATCCTAAGAAGAAATGAGAACAACATAACCATGAACGTGGTGATACATAGTTAACTGAATTAATTTCTGTTGCTACCCCACCCACAGAATTAAGCGAACCTAAGGGTGCATGAGTCATATATTCAGCTGCGCGACGTTCTTGCCATGGTTGAATATCATTTTTAATTTTATTAATATCTAAACCATTTGGACCTCGTAATGGTTCAACCCATGGAGCACGTAAGTCCCAAAAGCGCATTGTTTCTCCACCAAAAATGATTTCTCCACTTGGTGAACGCATTAAATATTTACCTAAGCCTGTAGGACCTTGAGCTGATGAAACATTTGCCCCTAAACGTTGATCTCTTACTAAGAACGTAAAGGCTTGAGCTTGTGAAGCTTCAGGGCCTGTAGGACCGTATAATTCACTCGGATAAGCCGTATTGTTATACCAAGAATATAATGACGCTGTAAGACCCATTAGAGAAATAGCAGCTAAACTATATGAAAGATAAGCCTCACCAGACCATACAAATGCTCGACGAGCCCAAGCAAATGGTTTTGTAAAGATATGCCAAATACCACCGGTAATGCATAAAATACCAACCCAAATATGGCCGCCAATAATATCTTCCATGTTATTTACAGCTACTACCCAACCGTCACCACCAAAGGGTGAACGGAATACATAACCAAAAATTACAATCGGATTTAATGTAGGTGTTGTAATTAAACGAACATCACCACCCCCAGGTGCCCAGGTATCATAAACTCCACCTAGATACATTGCTTTAATAACTAATAAGAATGCTCCAGCACCTAATACACATAAATGAATACCTAATATAGTAGTCATTTTGTTTTTATCACGCCAATCATAACCGAAGAACGGAAAAGATTCTTCTAATGTATCTGGACCTAATAATGAATGATAGATGCCTCCAAAACCTAAAATAGCAGAAGAAATTAAATGAATAACACCTACTGCAAAATAAGGAACAGTTGAAGTAATTTCACCACCTGGTCCAATTCCATAACCTAAAGTTGCTAAATGTTGAATTAAAATGAATCCTTGTTCATAGGTCGGTTTTTCTGGTACGAAGTGAGACACTTCGAATAAGACCATAGCACCAGCCCAAAACACCATTAAACCTGCGTGCGCTACATGAGCACCTAATAATTTACCTGAGACATTAATTAAACGAGCATTTCCACTCCACCAAGCAAAGCCTGTTGATTCAATATCGCGACCTGCAATACTACTATTAAAGGGCGTTTCCACGTGGTAATACCTCCTCAGGGAATACAAAGTTTTCATGTGGTTGATCTTGTGCAGCCATCCATGAACGAATACCTTCGTTTAATAAAATATTTTTTGTATAGAATGTTTCAAATTCTGGATCTTCTGCTGCACGTAATTCTTGCGATACAAAATCATAAGCACGTAAATTTAATGCTAAACCAACGATCCCGATAGCACTTGTCCATAAACCTGTTACAGGTACAAATAGCATAAAGAAATGCAACCAACGTTTATTTGAGAATGCTACCCCAAAAATTTGTGACCAGAAACGATTTGCAGTTACCATTGAATACGTTTCTTCAGATTGTGTAGGAGTAAATGCACGGAATGTATTTGCAGCATCACCATCTTCAAATAACGTATTCTCTACAGTAGCCCCGTGAATAGCACAAAGTAAAGCACCACCTAAGATACCGGCAACACCCATCATATGGAAGGGATTTAATGTCCAGTTATGGAAACCTTGTAAGAATAATAAGAATCGGAAAATTGCAGCAACACCAAAACTAGGAGCGAAGAACCAACTCGCTTGACCTAATGGATATAATAAAAATACCGAAACAAATACAGCAATTGGACCCGAAAATGCAATAGCATTATATGGTCGTATTCCAACTAAACGAGCAATTTCAAATTGACGTAAACAGAAACCGATTAAACCAAATGATCCGTGTAGAGCAATAAATGTCCAAAGGCCACCAATTTGACACCAACGAGTGAAATCGCCTTGTGCTTCAGGTCCCCATAAAAGTAATAATGAGTGTCCCATACTGTTTGCTGGAGTAGAAACTGCAGCTGTTAAAAAATTACATCCTTCAAGATACGAACTTGCTAAACCATGTGTGTACCAAGATGTAACAAATGTTGTTCCAGTCATCCATCCGCCGGCAGCTAAATAAGCTGTTGGAAATAATAATAGACCTGACCATCCAATGAAAACAAATCTATCTTTTTTTAACCAATCGTCAACCAGATCAAATAAACCACGTTCTTGGTTTTGTCCAATAGCAATGGTCATATTTTATAATCCTTAAAATAAAATGATTTATTCAGTAAACCTTAATCTTAATTTTTACTTTAGTCTTTACAGCTTGTACCTCTAATTATACGTTAAACAGAAAAAGAAATTAAAAAAAAATTGTTTTTATAATTAAATTAAAAAGATAATCTGGATCTTATTGGTCTCAAATTTTAGATAAGAAAAATCTTGAATCAATATAATTCAAAATTAGTAAATATCAACTTGACTGATGTTGATATTTACTACTGTAAATTAACTTACGGTAATATCATCGGTTGAGATGTATAAAAAAAATAAAGCCATACTAAAAGCTGGAAAAATAAGACCAACAAGAGGTACTAAAATTGAAGGTAAAAATGCTGCTGCCATATCTTTATTTTATTATCAAAGTTTTGAAGTTAACACTTGAAATTAGTGTTGATAATTAATAATATTAATTGTATATGAAAATATGTTGAAATAAAAAAAATATCATTAATATAAATCAAATTTTTCTTTTTTTTTATAGTAAAATTAATATTATTAAATTTATTATATTTAACATTACTAATTTTATATATATATAGAGGTTTTACTTATGGAAAGTTTATTATTGGCTAGATTACCTGAGGCGTACGTTATATTTAGTCCGATTGTAGATGTGCTGCCAATTATTCCGGTTTTCTTTTTATTATTAGCTTTTGTTTGGCAAGCAGCAATTGGATTTAGATAATCGTAACATTAGTTTGAGAAAAATTTTCGTTTCTAATTTATATTCCATTGTTGTTTAGATTCTTAATTGACTTTAAGAATAAATCGTTTACATTAATGGAAATATATACAATATATTTACACTTTTATAATAGTAATTAAGGATAAATGGTAGAGCCTTTATTATCTGGAATAGTTTTAGGTATGATTACTGTATCGGCGTTTGGACTTTTTGTAGCTGCTTATTTGCAGTATCGTCGTGGGAATCAATTTGAAATTTAAGTTGATTTTAATTAAGACAATTTAATTTTGTCTTAATTAAAATCGACTTAAATTTCAAATTGATAAAATGAAAGACTAAGTACCAGAATTAAGTGACTAGATTGGCAATAATAAATTTACGGAACGTAGCTAGTTAAAAGCCCTAATTTCCGAATACCGTTTTATATAGTAGAAAATAGTTTGTTCTTGGGTCTTTAGAGTTCTAACATCTTTTATAGAATTTCGATGCACTTTGAAAGAATTCCAAATATGCAATTTTAATCTTAATTTTTAGACAAACTATCTCGTTAGATATCTAATATCTAAGTCTAGCAATTTTGTCTTAGAAAGTTTTTTTCGATCTTTTAATAATAAAAAAAATATTTTTAAACGTACGACAAGTCTAATATTTTTCCATATATCTTATTCCATATATACAGAATAAGTTTTAGATCAAGATTCTTACTAAAACTTATTATTTTTATAGAATATTAAGTCAAATTAAATATTATCAGTCGATAAGAATATTTAATTATTAGTCTATGTTAATGATACTGTACCACCAGCTCCTTCCAGTTGTTTTTTCGCATCTTCAGCTGCCTCTTTAGCTAAGCCTTCTTGAATTTGTTTTGGTGCTGACTCTACAAGTTCTTTTGCTTCTTTTAATCCTAATCCAGTTAAACTTCTAACAACTTTTAATACGGCAATTTTTTTATCAGGTGAAACCGCATCTAGCATAACATTAAACTCTGTTTTTTCTTCAACGTCCTCCGTAACAGTAGGACCTGCCATTACCATAGTACCTCCGGCACTTGCTGATGCATCGACACCAAAAGTTTCTTCAATTTTACTAACTAATTCCGATGCTTCTAATAATGTTAATGTTTTTAATTCTTCGACAATTTGATCAATTTTTTCTGACATAAAAAAATTTTATTAATATAGAGTTATTGTAAAAATGATGAATTTTATTTTGTGTTTTAAAAAATTAAAGAAAAGCATTTAAATCTAATTGAATAGAAGGGCCCATAGTAGTACAAATAAATACATTTTTGAAATATTTACCTTTTACACCTGGGGGTCTATTTTGTTCAATTGATTTATATAACGATTTTAAATTTTCTATTAGTTGATCTTCCGTAAAATTAGATTTTCCGAAACTGACATGAACAATACCTGTTTTATCTGCTTTATATTCAAATTTACCTTTTTTGAACTCAGATAAAGTAGTTGTAAAAGTTGTGCTAACAGTACCAGATTTTGGTGATGGCATCAAACCTTTTGGACCTAATACTCGTCCAAGTTTTGCTAGTTTTGGCATCATATCAGGTGTTGCAATTAACAAATCAAAATCAATGTTACCTTGACTAATTTCTTCAATTAAATCATTACTTCCAACAATATCTGCTCCAGCATCTTTTGCTTCAGTAAGATTTGAATCGTTTGTTAAAACTGCAATTTTAATTGCTTTACCAATACCATTTGGTAATGTTACTGTTGTACGCAATTGTTGATCCGCATATTTTGGATCTATATTTAAATTAGCATGTAATTCTACTGTTTCGATAAACTTTGCATTAGCTGTTTCTTTAAGTATTTTGATAGCTTCTTCTATATTTGAATACGGAATATTTTTAGTTTTTGTACGGTTTTCTTTTTGACGACGCGATAGTTTTCGCATAGAATTTCTCCATTAAATATTTATAAATTATAGATTAATCTACAATGGAGATACCCATATTACGGGCAGTTCCTTCAACAATTTTGATAGCACTACTTATTTTGGTAGTATTTAAATCAGGTAATTTAATGCTAGCAATTTCTTCTAATTGAGCTTTCGTTATAGAACCAACATTTATGCGATTAGGAGTTGACGAACCTTTTTTAATTTGTGCAGCATTAGCTAATAAAACCGAAGCAGGTGGTGTTTTAAGAATAAATGTATAACTTCTATCTTCGTAAACTGAAATTTCAACTGGAATGATCAGGCCACTTTTATCATTTGTTTTTGCATTATATTCTTTACAAAACGCTGCAATGTTGACACCATGTTGACCTAAAGCGGGGCCAACTGGAGGAGCTGGTGTAGCTTTACCAGCTGGTAAGGCCAGTTTAATCAATGCAGTTATTTTTTTAGGCATATCAATTTTAGTTAAATGATGCTTTTTAGTATAACATATCGTTCTATTTCTAATTTTAATTGGTTATTACATTTTAATTAAAACCAATTAATAGAAAGGAACAAAATATGCTTTTAAGAAGCAAGCTTTTTTATTATTTAAGAATAAATAAAATTTTAATATTTTGATTGTTAACTTAAACGAAAATTAGAAAAATTAGTTTAAGGTTTTCCAAAATATCTGAGTTACTGAATTTTTGATACAGCGAAATTCTATCTAAAAACTAGAAACCTCTCATATTACGAGAGACGCGTCCTGAAGGACTTGAACCCTCGGCATCTAATTTTGGAGACTAGCGTTCTACCAACTGAACTAAGGACGCGTACTAGACATTGTAGGTATATAAGAGTAAAAAAGCAAGATTTTAAATTATATATAACAAAAGTAACTAAACTCTCCTAAAAAATGCAAAGATTTAATACAATTACTGGTCGTTTAACTATTGAAAAATATTTACCACATAATTTTTTAGCAGAGAAAATAATTTTAAGTAGTTTATTAATTAGTTCCGAAGCAATTGATCTTTGTTTAAAAACTCTGACGACTGAGACTTTTTATTTTAAAAACCATCAAGAAATATATACAGCTATTCTGACGATGTATAAAAAAAAAATACCTATAGACATTATTACTTTAAATACATTTCTACAAGATAATGGTCTTCTAAAAAAAATAGGTGGAATAAAAGTGTTAATTGAACTAGTCAATCAAGTTCCAAATTTAGTTTATCTCGAAGAATATATTCGATTAATACAGGATAAGTTTCTAAGACGTTCGTTAATCAAATTAGGATATGAAGCTATTAATTCGGGATATATAACAAATATTTCATTGGAAGATATTTTAAACGATTTAGAAATTCAATTATTTAATTTGACAAACGAAATTAAAAATCAAAATATTTCTAGTAGTGTTGATTTATTTTCGAGCATATTTTTGGAATTAAAACAGAAAGCGTTAAAACCAGCATTAGCAGGTTTGGCTTCAGGATTTTATGATCTAGATTCTTTTACACAAGGGTTTCAAAAATCGGATTTAATTATTGTAGCAGGCAGGCCTTCAATGGGTAAAACGGCCTTATGTTTAAATATTGCAACAAATATAGTTAAAAATTCTAATTTACCCGTTTTATTTTTTAGTTTAGAAATGTCAAAAGAACAATTAACTTATAGGTTATTATCAACTGAAGCAAACATTGATCCAATACGTTTACGAAATGGTAACCTTTATAAAGAAGATTGGTTAAAACTAAGTACATTAATTAAAAAATTATCAAATTTACCATTATTTATTGATGATACTCCTAATCTTTTGATTCAAGATATTCGTTCAAAAATAAAAAAGATACTTTTTGAACAAAATAAAATTGGGTTAATAGTAATTGATTATTTGCAATTAATGCAAAATTATCGATTAAAAACTGAAAATCGTGTACAGGAGCTGTCTCAGATAACCCGGTCATTAAAAAGCATAGCCAGAGAATTTGAAGTACCATTAATTGCTCTTTCACAATTGAGTCGAAATGTTGAGAACCGCGTAACTAAACGACCAATTTTATCGGATTTACGAGAAAGTGGTTCTATTGAACAAGATGCTGATTTAGTAGTAATGCTATATCGAGAGAGCTACTATGACTCAAAAATACATGTAGATGAAAGAGCTGATCTTACAGAGTTAATTATAGCAAAACAACGAAATGGACCTATAGGAACTGTTCAATTAGAATTTGATGCAAAGCATACAAAATTTTTGAATAGTTTTAATTGCCCAGAACCAGATTCGAACTGGTGACACGAGGATCTTCAATCCACTGCTCTACCAACTGAGCTATCCGGGCTTAATAAAAAGTATAATATAACTAAGTTAAAATAACAATAGATTTCTTTCGTAATTAATAGTTGCTTATTTTAAATAAATTTAGTAAAATGCATTTTGGGTATAGTTTTTATTAGGACTTATTAAATAAAAACTTAACTATGTCAGAATCGTAAGATAGCAGCATGAAGATTTAATTATAAGTTAGTATTAAAGCTATACCTAGAAAGTTTATTATTTTAACCTTTTAATTATCTAGATAGTATTTTTATTAATAAAAACACAAACTATTATTAATAAAAATTATGTTTTTTTTTTTAATAATTGCTACAATTAATATTGTAGTCAATTTTACTATTTTTTACTTTAGAATAAAACGGAATTATAAATGACAACTTCATTGGCAAATTTTATATCTAGTCTAGTCGCAGGTGGCCTTGTTGTATTAGTTATTACTGTTGCTTTAATTATTATTAGCAAGAGTGATCGTGTTACACGATTTTAATACTATATTAGTTTTATGCACTCTAGTCTAAGTATTTAAAATGTTTATTAACGTTAAAAAAAGGAATACTTATGATAAATTTAAGTTTTGGTCCAAATATTTTTTTAGGTCTTATTTTAGGATTTGGGATGTTATTGCTATATTTCTTAAGATTTGTTAAACCGGAAGTTGCAAGAGATGAAGATCTCTTTTTTGTAACTCTTGGTTTACTTTATAGTTGTATATTAGTAGTTCATGGGTGGCGTTTAGATCCTATTTTATTATTTAGTCAAGTATTAATTGTGGCATCCTTTTTAGGAGCAGGTTGGGAAAATATTCGTTTACGAGGTTTACTTGTAAATATGACAGAAAAGAAAAAAAGAAAGAAAGATGATTAAAGATTTCTTATTTTCTTGGTTTCAATTTTGTAAACAGTATTTTTAAATTATGTTAAAAAAATACTCTAGATTTTTTGCATTAGTTTTATTTTGTATTTTTAATATTTTCGTTACAAGTGCATCTGCTATTGATTTAGATGAGGCAACACGAACAGTCGTAGCTGATTCAGCCGGAAATACAACCGTTTTAACTCCAGAACAAGTTAAACGAGGAAAACGCTTATTTAATTCAACGTGCGGAGCTTGTCATGTTGGAGGGATAACAAAAACAAATCCAAATGTTGGTCTGGATCCGGAAGCATTAAGTTTAGCAACACCACGTCGTGATAATATTGCTGCTCTAGTAGATTACTTAAAGAATCCTACAAGTTATGACGGTTTAGAATCTATTGCTGAGATTCATCCAAGTATTAAAAGTGCAGATATTTATCCTCGTATGAGATCATTAACAGATGAAGATTTATATTCAATTGCCGGTCATATTATGTTACAACCTAAAATTGTTACTGAAAAATGGGGCGGTGGTAAAATTTATTATTAAAGAATAAGGTTCGTTTAGATTCGATTTTTTATTTTTAAAAATTGAATCTAAACGAAGACTATGTTAGAATTTTTATATAATAAAAATCAAGTAAAAAATTATTTTAGGTATTAAATATAAAATTAGGTAATGTAAAAATACTTGGTGCCTTAATTCTAGGAAAAAGTACTATTCGATTTTTAAATAAACTTAATCCACAAAGCATGTAGCTCAGTGGATAGAGCATCAGATTCCGATTCTGAAAGTCGGGGGTTCGAGTCCCTTCATGCTTATAATACTCCTGAATTTAGAACTCTTAATTAAACAAAAAATTTAAGAACGAAAATAATTATTAAAATTTAGGGGCTGACTTGGTTTCGACATTTAGAAATCATTAAAGTATGAGACAGGTCGAAGTTTCTATTCTTCGTAAAAAAAATATAAATTTAAAATAAATGCTAATAATATCATTCCTTTTACGTTTAAGTTTAAACCAATAATTAATATTATAAGTTTCAAAAATAAACAAAATTGTCCAAGTTTATTAAACTTTGCAGTTTAATTTTAATTTCGTAACATATTATATTAACTATCTTTGTTCACTATTATTTATAACTAGACTTTTATATTCTTTATAGTTTAGAATAATTTTTGATTATTATAAATTGTTCCAGTTTTTTTGAACTAAACCTGTGAATGAGTACGTTAATGAAATTTAAATGGACGTGGGTTCGAGTCCCATCAGCTCCATAATATGCATTCGTGGCCGAGTGGTTGAAGGCACCGGACTCATAATCCGTTTTCCTCTGGAACGTCACTGGTTCGAACCCAGTCGGATGCAAATGACTAATTTTTAATATTGTTTTTTTGAGAATATATTTGTACTATTACAAATAATAAATTATTAAAATTCGTGATAAAGTTTTATGTTTAGTTTAAATACTGCAGAAACATTCGATAATTTACACAAAGTTTTTAGTAAAGAAAATATTCCTAATATTAGAATTGGAGATAATGTTAAAATTGGTGTTAAAATTATTGAAGGGGATAAAGAAAGAGTACAGTTTTATGAAGGAACTGTTATTGCAAAGAAAAATAGTTCAATTAATACAATGTTAACAGTTCGAAAAGTATTGCAAGGTATTGGTGTGGAACGGATTTTTTTAGTTCATTCTCCAAAAGTCGATTCTATAAAAATTTTACGGTCCTCAAAAGTTCGACGATCAAAATTATATTATTTAAGAAATCTAAAAGGAAAAGCAAGTCGTTTAAAACAACAATTTCAACAAAATTAAAAATTTTTTAAAAATTAATAAAAAAATTTATTTGTATTTGATTTAAGTAGTATAATATAAAGTAGCAAAGTAATAACAGAAAATAGTTTTTCAACTTTTACTTTCTAATTATTTAAAATAAAGGAGTTTTATGGTTACTTACAAAGTGACATTACTGAGCGAAGAACATGATATTAATACAACAATTGATTGTAATGATGATGTGTTCATTTTAGATGCTGCGGAAGAACAAGGAATCGAATTGCCATATTCATGCCGAGCTGGTGCTTGTTCAACGTGTGCAGGTAAAGTAACAGAAGGTAGTATTGATCAGTCAGAACAAACGTTTTTAGATGATGATCAAGTCGAAGCTGGATTTATTTTAACGTGTATTGCATATCCTAAATCAGACTGTACAGTTTTAGTTCATCAAGAGGATGAATTATATTAATTTTTAATGAAAAAGTGAAAAAAAGGAATAGTATAAAATAAATTGTTATTCCTTTTTTTCACTTTTTCATTAAAAATTAAGTTCAGCAGCTTGAACTTTTTCAAATTGTTTTTTCTTTAGAATTAAAAATACTTGTGTTAATAAAACACAGAAACAAAAACCTAAATAACCAATAATCCGTAAAGGATTTTGCAATACAATCTCAGTTTCTTCTTGTCCGAAACCTCCTACGTTTGGATCAGTATTTAAAGGCTGATCAGTTTTAACTGAATCTCCTTGTTTAACAATTAGATTTAAACCTGTTGGAATAATTTGTGAGGTTTTTACTCCATTTGAATTAACTATTGTAATATTAGACTCGCCCTTTTCCGTTGTAGTAATTTCTGTGATTTGTCCTGTTTGTACAGCGCCAAAAGCATTTACATTACTTTTCTCTCCTGTAGGATAAACTTGTCCACGACCACGATTACCTCCGGCATATAAAGGATAAGTTAAATATTTCACATCCGAATTTTTTTCAGGATCAGGTGCTACTACGGGGAAGATAAGTTCTTGGTGTGTTTTTCCTGCGATAGGTCCAACAACTAAAATGTTGTCAAATTCAGTACTATACGGTGAAATAAAAACACCTTTATTTTTTGCTTTAATTTCTTCGGAAATTTGATTCTTCGAAGCTAATTTAAAACCTTTCGGTAAAATTAAAATTCCACCCACATTTAAATCGGCTTTCTTACCATTAGCACCTATTTGTTGGCGGTTTACATCATATGGTGCTTTTATAGCTACTTCAAAAACGGAATTTGGAAGTACCGCTTGGGGTGCTTCAATTTCAATAGCTTTTTGATTTAAATGACAATTTGCACACGCTAATTTACCATTTGCAGCACGGGGATTTGAATAACCTTGTTGAGCAAAAACTGGATATGCTGACGAATTTTCAATGCAAAGACTAAATAAACTTATAGCAATCGTTAAAGTAAATAAAAGACTTTTAAAAAACTTGTTAGTTGCCATCGATACAATACTTTTTAAGTATATATATAAATTAATTTTTTATTAAAAACAAGATACCTACTCCTGAAAAATATAGCATTAATATTGCTAATGATAGCAATAATTGTGTAAGTGGATCGGTAGAAGGTGTTAAAATAGCTCCAATAATTGTTGAGACTAATATTACGTATCGCCATGCAGCTAACATCTGTTTAGCGGATATAAGATTCAATAAGCCTAATAAAATTTGAATAATTGGAATTTGAAATGCAACTCCGGTACTATAAAAAAGAACAAGAATAAATTCAAAATATTGGTCAAATGACCAAAAAGGTTCAATGACTTCGTCGCTATAGTTTAAAAAAAAGTTTAAAGCAGCTGGTATTAAAGCATAATAAGAAAAAACCAATCCAAACCCAAACAGGCATAATGAGCTTAATAATAATGGTAAAATAATCTTTGTTTCATTTTTTGTTAACCCAGGTAACAAGAATAACATTATTTGTCCAATTGCAAAGGGACTCCCAAAAAGTAATCCTGTATAAAAAGAAATTTTTACAGTTGAAATAAAATATTCACCAGGTGAAAGTTGGAAAAATTTTACATTATTAACAGGTAGTTCTAATATCTTAACAAGAAACTTAACCTCAAAAAAAGCTACACAAGTTAATAATAAAATTATCCAAAACATATGAAAAATACGTTGTCGTAATTCTTCAATATGTTCTGAAAACGGTAATTCAAGTGTTACAGTCTCAGTACTTGTAAAGTTAAAATCAGAATTTGTTACCATAAGTTTAGATTTTATATCTTTTATATATTGTATTGAGCAAACATGAATTGCAGCTTACTTTACTATATTAAGTAAAAATTTCCAGATAACCTTATTGAAGTGCGTGAAAAGCTATTTAACACTGTATTAAAAACTTTTCACACAATTTTGTTTACGATAAATACTTAAGACCTTCAAGACGAGCTACCGCTTTTTTTAATTCGTCTAACGCCTCAAGCCTTGGTTTACCTTCTTCAGCCTTTTCAACTTCTAATGTAGTTCTTTCTAGTTCTTTGGTAGCTTCATTAAATTCTACTCCAATAAATTCCTCTACTTCATTTACTAAAACAGTAACACGATTTCGATCAATTTCAGCTAGACCACCACATAAAATAATTGGGGTCCACTTTTCATCTAATCTAATTCTTAATAAACCTGTATCTAAAGCTGTTACTAATGTTGCATGACCTTCCAAAACGCCAACTAGACCAGTTAAACCTGGTAAAATAACTTCGTCCGCTGTTGTAGAACAAACAACTCGCTTAGGAGTAAGAACGCGAATGTTCATAACCATATATTACTACTCCTTATTTTAGAGTTTCTGCTTTTGCAATTGCTTCATCGATATTACCTACAAGATAAAATGCTTGTTCTGGTAATTCATCTAATTCACCTTTTAATACCATACTAAAACCTTTAATTGTATCTTCTAAACTTACATATTTTCCAGGTGAACCTGTAAAGATTTCAGCTACAAAGAAAGGTTGAGATAAAAATCGTTCAACTTTTCGAGCTCGTGCTACTGTTAACCGATCTTCTTCTGACAATTCATCAATACCTAAAATTGCGATAATATCTTGTAATTCTTTATAACGTTGTAATGTTTCTTTTACTGTTTCGGCAATTTCATAATGTTCTTCACTAACAATTCCAGGTTGTAGCATTGTAGACGTTGAATCTAAAGGGTCTACAGCAGGGTAAATCCCTTTAGCTGCTAAATTTCGTGATAATACTGTTGTAGCATCTAAATGAGCAAATGTTGTTGCTGGAGCTGGATCTGTTAAATCATCCGCTGGCACATATACAGCTTGAATTGATGTAATAGAACCTTGCGTTGTCGATGTAATACGTTCTTGTAGAGCACCCATTTCGGTAGCTAATGTTGGTTGGTAACCTACTGCAGAAGGCATACGTCCCAATAAGGCAGATACTTCTGAGCCTGCTTGCGTAAATCGGAAAATATTATCGATAAATAATAATACATCTTGTTTATTAACATCGCGGAAATATTCGGCCATAGTTAAAGCTGTTAAACCTACACGCATTCTTGCTCCCGGTGGTTCATTCATTTGGCCATATACTAAAGCTACTTTTGATTCGGCAAAATTATCTTTATTAATTACTCCCGATTCTTTCATTTCTTCGTATAAATCATTACCTTCACGAGTACGTTCTCCTACACCACCAAAAACGGATACTCCACCGTGTGCTTTTGCAATATTATTAATTAATTCCATAATTAATACCGTTTTACCTACACCAGCACCACCAAATAAACCAATTTTACCCCCACGACGATAAGGAGCTAATAAATCTACAACTTTAATACCCGTTTCAAAAATTGAAGGTTTTGTTTCTAATTCCGTAAAAGCTGGAGCTTCACGATGAATTGGTAAAGTTTCATCATATGAAACATCACCTTGCTCGTCTACTGGTTCACCTACTACGTTAAAAATTCTTCCTAATGTCGTAGTTCCAACTGGAACACTAATTGGAGCACCTAAATCAATTGCTTCAACTCCACGTTTTAAACCATCTGTTGAACGCATTGACACTGCTCGTACTTTATTATCACCTAATAATTGTTGAACTTCAACAATATTACCTATTTCGTCTTCTGTTGCAATTTTAATTGCACTATAAATAAACGGTAAGTTTCCATCTGGAAATTCTATATCTAATACAGGACCAATAATTTGAGTAACGTAACCTTTATTTATATTAGTTTTTACCATTTTGATTTAAAATATTTTAATATTTAAGAATAAATATACTTTCGGAGTATAACGTACTATTTAAAAATAATAATGATAGATTTGAAATTTCTTAACTATTTATTATTGTACAACAAAATAGTTGGAATTCTTGAATTAAATCTTCTTTTCTATATCAAATTGATAAAGATTACTTAAAAAGAGTCTTGTGAAATTAATCGTCCCGTTACTTTCAACCAATTTTGAGCTCCAGGATAATTATCTGGCGCTAATTTAATAGCCTGGCGCCAATATTCTGCTGCTTTATCAAAAAATTCTTTAGCTAATTCTAGATATTCATCATTTCGTATATCTAAATTATCGTCTTGGGTTTGCATTTTTAGAGCATTAAGACCTTGAGAGTGATAAATAACAGCTATATTATTTAATGCTTGTGGTAAATTTGAATTTAATTCAAGAGCTTGATGATAATACTCTAATGCTTGTGAATAATTTCCATTATTTCCATAAATTAACCCAATATTATATAAAGTATAACTTCGATCATAGGGATCTTCCTCTAGTTGAAGTGCTTCATAGTAATTTTCTAAAGCTTCTGCATATTTTCCTTCCGATTGTGCAGACATCCCCGCGCGATAATAGGAAAAAGCTTGTTTTTCTTGCTTACTTGCGGGTAGAATTTTTAACAGTATATCAGCAATTACCGTAAATGTTTTATCGATAAAATTACTCATTAAGGCTTCCTTTCGATAAAATTATAGTTGGTACTACAATTTCAAAATTAATATTTTAACATCTTAATTTTGAAATTATTTAAATAGAATTTGAGGCTACAAATGGTAACAATGATAAAATCCGTGCTCGCTTAATGGCTTTGGCTATTTGTCGTTGTTGTTGAATTGTTACTCCTGTAGCACGCCTAGGAAGAATTTTTCCTTGTTCTGTCATAAATAATTTTAATAAGTCAATGTCTTTATAATCAATTTTTTGATTTATACTAATTGAAGATAGTTTGTGTTTTTGTGAGACCATATTTTATTTGATTTCCTTATGTATTGTAGGTTTATTACAGTGTGGACAATATTTTTTAAGTTCCATTCGTTCTGGATTATTGCGACGATTTTTTTGAGTTGAATACCTTGAAACTCCCTGTGAACGCTTATTTGTATTAGATCGACATTCCATGCACTCTAAAGTAATTAAGATTCGAGTGCCTTTATTTTTTGCCATAAAAATTTCTTTAAAGTGATTAATTTTTACTAATATTTTTAGTATACTATATTGCACAAAAATTTTTATCTTATCAAGGTTTTAACAGTTTTTTATTGAAGTGTTGATAAGATAAAAATTTTTTGGACAAAAACTTCCAATTTTATAGAAAATATATTATATTTAAGTAAACATTAAGTATGTAACTAGAAATTTAAAGGATTAATAAATACTTTTATGGCGAACAATAAGTCTGCAAAAAAACGTATTCGAATCAATAAACGAAATCGTTTACAAAATCGTTTTTACAAAAGTTCAGTTCGAACTTTAACTAAAATGTTTTTAAAAGATTTAGAAGTTTATAAAATCTCTCAAGATCCTGAAGATAAAAAAAAAGCACAGAGTAAATTAAATTTGGTTTATAGTTTAGTTGATAAAGGTTCCAAAAAGAATATTTTTCATAAGAATACTGCTGCTCGTAAAAAGTCAAAGTTGGCAGCACAATTTAAAATGACGTGATTACTATGAGGTTTAAATCGAAACAGTCATAAAATTTTAGTTAAGAAAATTTTGACAAATAATTTTAAATTTTCTTAACCTATCTCATTGCTTAACAAAAATTACAGGCAATTGGTTGTCCAATTTAAAATTTTTGAGAAATTAAAGACTATGAAACAGTATATGAATTACATTACATCTCTACCTGATTTTATTGAAATGCAGCGGGTAAGTTTTTGTTGGTTTATCGCTCAAGGGTTAGATCAAGAATTAATTCTGTTTTCGAGAATTTATGACTTTAGTCATAATACTCAGTATATGTTATTTGGCCAAGAATATAGTTTAGTAAAACCAGTTTATACTATAGTGCGTGCTAAAAAATTAGCTGCAAATTATGCTGTGCAATTAGTTATGCCACTTGAAGTTCGAAATAAAAAATTAAATAGCGTTCGTTATTTTGACCAGTTCCCGATTATCAATTTACCTCTTATGACAACGACTGCTACATTTGTGATTAATGGATGTGAGCGAGTTATTGTCAGTCAAATTATTCGAAGTCCTGGAATTTATTTTGAAAAAAATAAAAGCCAACGAAAAAGAAAACAATTTAAAGCTAAGTTATCGGGTCATGCTCATAAATTAGGCTCATTTATTCCTAATGGTCTACCTTGGGTCATTACTTATGATCATCATGATCAATATTGGAAACCGTGGATAATTGAAAATAAATTTAGATATCAAAATCAAAATAAAGAAAAAAAAAATAAGATAAATTCCTATCATTATTCGATAGAACTATTTAAAATTTATAAAATTATCTCAAAAACTTTAAAGCAACAAGTCAAATTAAATAGAATAAAAATCTTTCTACAATGGTTAAAAGTAAACAATAAAGAACTAAATTTAAAAAACGAGCTTGAATTACAAAAAATTCATTTTTTACTGAATTATTGGAACTTTTTGTTACAGCTTTTGATTAAATATCAAATTGTGCAACAGAAATTATCTCAGTTTGACACAAGGTTTTTCATTAAAACAAAGAAAGTTACAAAATTTTGGTTACAAAGACTGAAACTAGATTGGACTAATCGAATTTTAGTTAATAATGAAACTAAATTACACTTAAATAAATATGCTAAACTAGCAAAGAATTATAATAAAAAAATTCAATATTATCAAAAAGTTGTGCAAATCAATTTCTTTGAGAATTTGATTTTAGTTCCTTTTTCGACTAAAAAAAAGAAGTTTTTGAAATTTGAAAGTAATTTGACTAGTCAAAAAAGAGAAAAATTTAATGTTGATCTGTTAAACAGTGACACCGTCAAATTTGCTTTTTATTTTTCAACAAGTCTAAAAGAGGTATTCAAATATCGAAATCCCAAAAAAAAGAAGCCTCCAATCTATCCACGTCCATATTTGAGTAGTAAGAGCAAGATTGTTCAATTCAAAGAAGATCATGAGGTTAAGGATTTATATAAGACAAAATATGAAGATAAGGATTTATATACTGCGACTTTAATACCGGAATACGGATCATGGATTAGGTTTGGTTTTCAGAAAAATACAAATATAAATCGTTATCAATATCCTATTCGAAACCAAGAAGATGAAATTATTATCCAAATAGATAAATTAACACAAAAGTCGATTATTCAGTTATTGAAAGAAATGGGTTTAACAGATTGGGAAATTTATTCGAATTTACAGCATTCTGATTTCTTTTATTTCACTAAACCCTTTCTAACTGATGCCGTTGATTCAAATCAACCCTTACTTCGATTTGATTTAAGATCAGATTATTATAAAAATATTTCAGAATTTTCCCGTATTTTTGACCCTCGTTATTATCGTTTGGGAAAAATAGGTCGTTTTAGAATAAATAATCGATTAAGTTTAAAACTTAGTCAGCGAATTTCTACGATAACTTATCAAGATATTTTTTCTATTCTTGATTGTTTAATAACTTTATCAGTTTCTAAAACTACCGGAGATGATATTGATCATTTAAAAAATCGGCGAGTTCGTTCGGTAGGTGAATTATTGCAAAATTTATTTCGTGTTGGTTTTCAAAGATTAGTAAGAAAATTAGGAAGTCAAATAAATAAAAGAGAGTCAGGGCAGATTTCTAGTTTTAATATAATTGGCGCTACCATAAGAGAATTTTTTGGATCTAGTCAGCTTTCACAGTATATGGATCAAACTAACCCTTTGTCAGCTTTAACTCATAGACGTCGTATTAGTAGTTTGGGTCCTGGCGGGTTAGATCGTGATCGTATTAGTTTTGCAGTTCGTGATATCCATCCAAGCCATTATGGACGAATTTGTCCGATTGAAACACCTGAAGGACAAAATGTAGGTTTAATTGCTTCCTTAACAACATGTGCTCGTGTAAATAAGTTAGGTTTTCTGGAAACACCCTTTTGGCGTGTAATAAACGGAAAAGTAATTAAAACGGGAAATCCAATTTATTTAACAGCTGATATTGAAGATTTTTATAAAATCGCACCGGCTGATATCGCAACTAACGAAAATAATTATTTAACACAAAATTCAATACCAGTTCGTTATAAACAAGATTTTATAACTGTTTCTCCTTTCGAAGTTGATTTTATTAATATTTCACCGATTCAAGTAGTTTCTGTTGCTACCTCACTAATACCTTTTTTCGAACATGATGATGCTAATAGAGCATTAATGGGTTCTAATATGCAACGTCAATCTGTTCCGTTACTGTTACCTCAAAAACCAATTGTTGGAACAGGATTAGAAAACCAAATTGCTATTGATTCGGGTATGACAATTAATGCCCAAGGCTCAGGAATTGTGAGTTCTGTCACAGCTAATTCTATTATCGTTAAAGAATATTCTGGAAGAAAATTAAAATATATTTTGCAAAAATATCAACGTTCAAATCAAGAAACATGCATTAATAACCGTCCAATTGTTTGGAAAGGTGAAACCGTTAAATCTGGTCAAATGCTTACTGATGGGCCAGGAATAACAAATAGTGAACTGTCGTTGGGACAAAATGTCTTAGTCGCGTACATGCCATGGCAAGGATATAATTTTGAGGACGCGATTTTAATTAATGAAAGATTAGTTTATGAAGATGTTTTTACTTCTATTCATATTGAACGATATGATATTGAAATTGAACAAACTGATGACATATATGAACAAATAACGAAAAATATACCAAATTTAAATTTTTCCGAAATTCAAAATTTAAATGATGATGGAATTGTTGCACTAGGAACATTTGTAAAACCTGGAGATATTTTGGTCGGAAAAATAATTGCTAAAAATGATTCTGAACAATTACCGGAAGCAAAATTACTTAGAGCTATTTTTGGAGCAAAAGCCAAAGGTGTTAGGGATACTTCTTTTAGAATGCCAAATGGTAAATATGGACGTGTTATTGATCGAGTAACTTTTACTCGTACAACAAAATCAGCCTATGAATTTGAAAAAGTTCAAATCTTTATTGCGCAAATTCGAAAAATCAAGGTTGGAGATAAAATTGCAGGACGTCATGGTAATAAAGGAATTATTTCACGAATTTTACCTCGACAAGATATGCCATTTTTGCCAGATGGTACACCAATTGACATCATTTTAAATCCTTTAGGTGTCCCATCACGAATGAATGTAGGACAATTGTATGAGTGCCTTTTAGGTTTAGCTGGCCATAAATTAAATCATCGGTTTAAGATTCTACCATTTGATGAAATGTATGGTCCGGAAGTTTCTAGAATTCTAATAAATAAAAAATTAAGACAAGCTTCAATAGAGAATAATCAAGCATGGCTTTTTAATCCATATTCGCCAGGGAAAATAGTCCTTATTGATGGACGAACCGGAAAGGAATTTGAAAATCCAATAACAGTAGGAAATGCTTATATATTAAAACTTATTCACTTAGTTGATGATAAAATGCATGCCCGAGGTACAGGTCCTTATTCTTTAATTACACAACAACCTTTAGGTGGTAAAGCTCAACATGGAGGGCAACGGTTTGGGGAAATGGAAGTCTGGGCTTTAGAAGGTTTCGGTGCTGCTTTTACTTTAAAGGAAATTCTAACAATTAAATCTGATGATATGCAAGGAAGAAATGAGGCCTTAAATGCTATTGTTAAAGGGCAAATCATTCCTAAATCCGGTGTACCTGAATCATTTAAAGTTTTGTTACAAGAATTACGTTCGATAGGATTAGACATGAGTACATATCAAATTGAAAAATATAGTTTAAATCGAAAATACGAAATTGAAGTTGATCTGATTGAAACTTATGATTCTCCGTCAAAAATATTTCCTCCAACATCCAATATAGATGATATATCATTCTAGTAATTTGAATTTAAAAATAGAAAATGATCCAATCTGAAAAAGATTTTGATTATATAAAAATAAAGCTCGCTTCTCCTATTCGAATACTTCAATGGTCATACCGTAGATTACCTAATGGACAATTTATAGGTGAAGTTCAAAAATCAGAAACAATTAACTATCGAACATTTAAACCAGAAATGGATGGGTTATTTTGTGAACGAATTTTTGGACCTAGTAACAGTTTTGAATGTGCTTGTGGGAAATATAAATTAATTCGTTATGAAGGACTTATTTGCGAACGTTGTGGAGTAGAATTAACAGAATCAAGTGTTCGTCGTCATCGAATGGGTCATATTAATTTAATTTATCCAGTTGCACATGTTTGGTACACAAATAGTCGTCCAAATTATATAGCTTTATTATTAGAGGTTGAACAATGTGAAAAAAATTTCAATACAAGTTGGCAAATATTACAATTTTCTTTTCCTGGTATCTACGAACGAGTAATACGTTCCATATATCATGAAGAGGAGATAAGTGAAAGTGAAATTGAATATGCAATTTATTCTTCTTTAAAGGCACTTGGTCATTTGTTTTCTGTTTCTTATGAATCTGAATTAGTTCAGAAATCTAAAGAATGGTATCAAAAAATATTCGAAATTTACCAAGAATTACTCTATTCCAAAGCCGAAGGTATATTTCAATTTGTTGACTTCGTTGAAAATATTGATTTAACAAATCCTACTGAGTCTGTTAATGCTATTTTTAATTATTTTGAAAATGAAAAAATATCAGATTTAATAAATCTATTAAACATAACTCATCAAATAATAGATTCGCGTGATTACTCTCAAGTAGAATTTTCCGATCCTTTAAATCGCATCTTTAATTTTATATATACATTTCCAAAAAACGAACGCAAAGAATTATTTCGAGAACTAATTCGAAAATCCAATACAGTAGAATTTTTTGATGGTCGTATTAAGCGAATAAAATTAACTTCATTGGTATATTATATCGCGGAAGATGAAATTTCTTATTATGGTCTTCATTGGGACTTGCAGCAATATCGACGTTCTAGAGAATTAGGTTTTACTTCCTATCCTTTAAAACCGGAACCAAAACCCAATCTTCAAAACCGACGTTATAATACACCTAGATATTTATTGCGCATGACACCAAGTTATTTAATTGGTTCAGTTTTAATTAAAAAAGAGTTAGAAAGACTTAATATTGTTGAAGAAATTCAAAAAACACGAAAGTTTATTATTATATGTAGTAAAATTTTACATAAAGAAAAGCCGATTTATTATTTATTACGTTGGTTCCGAAAATGGGAATTACAACGTGCTTATAAATTACGAGATCAATCGATTAAACGTGTTCGTATTTTAGAGAATTTATTAGCTACAGGATCAAATCCAGCTTGGATGATTCTTACAATATTACCTGTAATTCCTCCAGCATTACGACCTATGATTCAATTAGAAGGAGGACGTTTTGCTACTTCTGACTTAAATGAACTTTATCGACGGATAATTACAAGAAATAACCGACTTCTTCGTTTACTCGAAATTGATGCACCACAATTGATCATTCGAAATGAAAAACGAATGTTACAAGAAGCTGTTGATACGTTGATAGATAATGGAAAACGAGGTAAGATTGCATTAAGTGCAAATAATCGTCCATTAAAATCACTGTCTGATATTATTAAAGGTAAACATGGCCGTTTTCGACAAAATCTTTTGGGAAAACGCGTAGATTATTCTGGCCGTTCTGTTATTGTAGTAGGTCCAAGTTTAAAATTAAATCAATGTGGTCTGCCATATGAAATGGCAATGGAATTATTTCAACCTTTTATTATTCGTGAAATGATTAATCAAGGTTTGGCTAGTAATATGAAGATTGCACGTAATTTGATTGAACAAAATGAACCAATTCTAGATCCTGTTTTAGAAAAGGTTTTGGAAAATCATCCAATTTTTTTAAATCGTGCACCTACATTACATCGATTAGGTATTCAGGCTTTTGAACCTATTTTAGTTCAAGGACGAGCCATTAAATTACACCCTTTGGTTTGTTCAGCGTTTAATGCTGATTTTGATGGTGATCAGATGGCAGTACACGTACCTCTTTCCTTGGAATCTCAATCAGAATGTTATATGTTAATGTTAGCCCCTTATAATTTTTTATCTCCTGCCAATGGTGAACCAATTATTTTACCTAGCCAAGATATGGTATTAGGTTGTTATTATTTAACTGTTCCCAATATTAAAGGATTACAAGGGTCAAATCATTATTTTTCTGATTTAGAAGATGTAATATTGGCTTACAATCAAGATGAAATCGAATTACATACTACAATTTGGGTTCGTTATACGAACGAATTAATTAAACCTTCGAATCTAATTAAAAAAATTAAATTAAAAGATAAGAGTTATATCGAATATTATGAAGATATGCAAATTCGAAGAGATAAAAATGGGAATATAATTGTTCACTACTTACGAACAACAACGGGTCGTGTTATTTTTAATTACACAATCCAAAAGACCTTAAATCTTGTGTCATAATTAAATTATGTCGATTAGTATGAAAAAATATAATTTTTATGAAAACTTATACATATCAAAATACTTTAATTAGTAAAAAACAGTTAAAACAATTATTGTCTTGGAGTTTTACAAAATATGATTCTATGCAAGCTTGTTCTCTAGCAGATGAATTAAAATATTTAGGTTTTAAGTATGCAACTAAAGCTGGAATATCTATTAGTATAGAAGATTTAAAAGTTCCTTTTAGTAAAACTTTACTATTACAAATTGCTCATCAAGAAATTAAAAGTGCTGAAAAGATCTATTTAAAAGGTAAAATTACCGATGTTGAGCGCTTTCAAAAAATCATTGAAACATGGAATCTTACTAGCGAATCCCTAAAAGACGAGGTTGTATCATATTTTAAAAAATATGACCCATTAAATTCGGTATATATAATGGCTTTTTCTGGAGCACGAGGAAACTTGTCTCAAGTTAGACAACTAGTTGGTATGCGAGGCTTGATGTCTGATCCAAGTGGTGAAATTCTTAAATTACCAATTAAAAAAAATTTTCGAGAAGGATTAACAATTACTGATTATTTAATGTCAGGATATGGGGCGCGAAAAGGGATTATAGATACAGCTCTAAAAACGGCTAACTCAGGCTACTTGACACGTCGTTTAATTGATGTCGCGCAAGATATTATCATACGAGAAAAAGATTGCTTAACAACACATTCTTGTTTAATTTTTAATCTTGAAAATAAGGCTCAAGTCAAAAAATCAGTTTATGATAAAATCTTGGGCCGTTTGATAAATAAACCAATCTATGATTTAAAGACAAAAGAATTAGTAGCTGAAATTAATACACAAATAACTCCTAATTTAATTAGAACATTAAAGCAAAGAAACATTAAAAACTTTTATATTCGGTCTCCTTTGACATGTAGTTTATATAGATCAATTTGTCAAAATTGCTATGGATGGGATATGGCCAATGAAAATTTAATTGATATTGGTGAAGCGATAGGAATTATAGCGGGTCAGTCTATCGGCGAACCAGGAACTCAATTGACAATGCGTACTTTTCACACAGGAGGGATTTTTACATCAGAAATAAAAGGTAAAATAAGAAGTCCTATTAGTGGTATTGTTAAATTTTCGAAGCGTTTGAAACGTATGCCAGTACGAACAAATCGGGGGGAAGATGTACTTCTTACAAAAAATGCAGGGTCATTATTAATAGTTCCTGAAAAAAAAAATTCGGAGCCTGTGAAACTCGAATTATTTCGTAATACAATTGTATTTCATAAAAATAATCAATATATTCGAAGAGATGCAATTATTGCAGAATTAGTAGATGATGAAAAACAGACAAGAACACAGATAAAACCGGTATTAAGTACCACTTCTGGTGAAATTTTTATACCCCGTATAATAAATAAATTAAATTTAATAAATAAACATAAACTTTTATGGATTTTATCGGGGCAAGTTTATCAAGCTCCAATGAATTCTTTTTTAAATTTTTATAATGATTATAAGATTAATAAAGGTAGTTATATTTTTCGAACAAAATTAATAAATGATTTTTCAGGATTGAGTCAATTTGTTATTGCTAAAAAGAATCTATTTCAACGCGTTCTTCAAATTAATTCAAAAACTTACTGTTGTTTACCAAGCTCAAATGTTTTAAAATTATCTTCTCGTATTGGGAAAAAATCTTATCTATTAAGAGTTAAAAACTCAAAATATATTACCAATTTAAAAACTCAAAATTTAAAACTTATTGTTCCAGTATTACCGAATAAACATTTTGGGACTTTAATTAGTGAAAATTTTCGAACTCTCACAGGTGGAACCGCTTATTTTGATTTTAGATGTAAAGATAAATCTATTTTAGAAAAGAAAATAATTTCTTATTTTGTTCCATGTGAACCTAGATGTGACAAATCTTCTTCTAGTGAGTTTCAGTCTATAGGTTTGATGAAAAATTTCGTATATCGCTCTATAATTTGGTTGTCCGAAGAAATTCATGACTTAAAATGTGATCAAAGTCTTATTCTAGTTGAACAAGGAAATTTTATCTCGAAAAATTTTGAAATAGTTCCTGGTATATTTTCAAAGACAGCTGGAATTATAATGATGCCTGATAAAACAAATATTACCCAACAGATTTCAATTAAATCTTGTTCTGTATATAAAGATAAAGGAAAACGTTTTAATAATATAAAGAACAAAATATTTTATCCGGGTGAATTAATTTTAGATAGTATTAAAATAATTCAACCTTCGTTATGTGACTCTATGTCCGAACATTTTAGTGATCAGTTATTAATTCGTCCGTTAGAAATTTATGAAATTCCTTATTCCAAATCTATGAAAAAATTTTTTCGAAAAAAATCTAAAACAAACTATCCGTTTAATATAATAAATACTCTTTATTATTGTTATAAATCTAACAAAATGATTAAAGAGACAAGAAATATTGATTTAGTAACGGACGTCTTAGATTTGGATGTAACTCTTTTCTTGAAGAATCGTATACATATTCAATTATTACCTGATAGAAAAAAAAACTATTTAAATTTTATAGTTTCTGAAAAACTTTATTTAAATAATCATATACTTCCCCATTTAAAGTATACAAAAATACAATTATGTTTACTTGTACAATCAGATCAATTTGTCGATTCTTATACAACATTAGGCTATTTGGAGGCAATTGTTGACCATTCTCGGGAAATTGTAGAATTAAAATCGAAACAAGAAGAATATAAACAAGTTTGTTTAATTTCAAACGAGGATTGTTTAACAATTGAAAAAACTAATATCAAAAATAAAACGATTGACGACTTATTAATTAATGACAGAGATGTAAATTACACAGGTAAAATTTTAATGGACAATAATCGATTTGTAACAATTCAAAAAGGTCGTCCTTATTTTTTCCCGAACTGTAAAAACGAAGATTCTCTAATTAATACTGATCTAAGATACAAATTACTTCCTTCAGGTTATTCCCGGTTTAGTTCAGAATTCCAAACTAAGCGATATATTTATTTAAATTATTTCGATATAAGAAAAGGACTCATTAGTCAAAGAATTTATTATCGAAATGCTTTATATAAATTCTCTAAAATGTTTATAAAAAAAAATGGAAAACTTTATAGTTCATTACTTGCTGTAGGTATAAATCGTTTTACATTAACAAAAAAGAGGTCAGATTCCCAATTACTTCCCGCATTGCCGATTTCTCGAGTTGCCTATATGAGAAGTCAAATAAATGAAAAGCAATTTAGAAAAAAATATAAACGAATGACCGGATTAAAAACGTTATTATTTACTAGAAGTTCTGAATTAGTCTCAAACAAATTAAAAAAACGTCAGAATACTCGACCAAATTTGACGCTTACGACTTTTATTATGTCTAAGTTTTATAAATTTACAGGTGGGATTCATTCGATTACTGAAGATTATTTTGAACAAGAAGTTAATAGTGTTTTTTGTAAAAATGGAGAATTTGTAGAGAATGGGCAGACAATTGGATTATTAAATTTTGAAAAAGAAATTACAGGTGATATCGTTCAAGGTTTACCTAGAGTAGAGCAACTTTTAGAAGCTCGCAAAAAAAAACAAATAAGTAAAAATATTCCGACAAATCAAAAAAAAGGTTTATTAACTCAAACAACAAGTATAGACTCGTACTTTGAATTTAGAAAACTTGGTACAAGTATTAAAGAAAACGAAAAAATTAACCCCCATAAATTATTAAAAGTATATTTTAATTATTATGGATTGATAAAATCTTTTTTCTGTGAAAAATTTTATGTTAAAGATTCTTATCGACTATTCGATAATTATGATGCTAGTTATCGAAGTTTTAAAAAAGTTCAATCATTAATTTTAAACTCGGTTCAATCGATTTATAAATCACAAGGTGTTTCAATTGCCGATAAACATTTAGAAGTTATTATTAAACAAATGACTACAAAAGTTTTAATAACTCATCAAGGAAACACCGCATTATTGCCCCGTGAAGTTATAGATCTTTATCATATTCAATACATTAATGAAATTACTAAGACTCATAAGAAACATCCTGCATTATATGTGCCTTTATTATTAGGAATTACAAAAGCAGCCTTAAATAATCCAAGTTTTATTTCTGCTGCTAGTTTTCAAGAAACGACTCGAGTCTTAACAAAAGCGGCAATTGAAGGAAAAGTAGATTGGCTAAGAGGTTTAAAAGAAAATATCATTATTGGTCATTTAATGCCTGCAGGTACAGGGTCTCCTGTTTATACAAATTGTTTTAAAAGGATTTTAGTTGATCGTACAAAAGTAAACTTAGAAGTCGAACAATTGAAAAAAACCGACTAAAAAACTAGACGCTTTTTTTAATTATCTGGTAGTCTTAAAAGTATAACAGTTCATTTTATTTTAGGAGTTAGAAAATTTTATGGCTGATATAAGTTTAGCCCAATTATTAGAAGCTGGTGTTCATTTTGGACATAAGGCTTATCGTTGGAATCCGAAAATGTTTCCATACATTTATACGGAACGTAATAATATTCATATTTTAGATTTAGTTCAATCAGCACAATTATTAAAAGAAGCAAATTTATACTTACAATCTGCCGCAGAAAAAGGTAAAACATTTTTATTTATTGGTACAAAGCGACAAGCAAGTACTTTAATAGCTCAAGAAGCTAAACGTTGTAATTCTTATTATGTGAATCATCGCTGGTTAGGTGGTATGCTAACAAATTGGATTACTTTGAAAAGTCGTATTGCACGTTTAAAAACTTTGGAACAAGAAGAAGCTGATGAAGTTTTTAACTTATTACCAAAAAAAGAAGCATCTTTGCGCCGAAAAGAATTGGAAAAGTTACGTAATAACTTAAATGGTGTTAAAAATATGAAAGAGTTACCCGATGTTGCTATTATTATAGATCAAAAACGCGAAATGACAGCTATTCGCGAATGTCGAAAATTAGGAATTCCAATTATTTCAATTTTAGATACAAACTGTGATCCAGATTTGGTTGATATTCCAATTCCTGGCAATGATGATGCTGTAGGCGCAATCAAATTAATTTTACAATCATTAACGGATAGTATTAATATAGGAAAATTAAAAATTAATTAATTAATTGGTAACAAACTTTTCCTTAGACAAATTGAAATAGTTAAAAATAAAGCTTTATTATCTTGGTTATATTCAACTAATTCACAAGCCGTTAAAAAATGTAAGAAATAAGTATAACGTATTTCTTACATTTTTTATGTAAATAAAAACAATATAACTAGTGGTAAATTTTATGATAGATATGTTGGTAAGATTATTTCTGTTTTTAAAGATCAGAAAAATTATAATAATCAATTTGAACTAAAAATAGTAAAAATAAATACTATATATCTGAAAAAAGAGTATAAATGAGATAAATATTTTTCAAATTATTTTATATTCTTTTATATTTTTCCAATATGTCTATATATACGTAATATACATACTATATATAATAACCGAATAAAAATTTAACTATTTTTTTTCTTCTAAAAATAAAGAAAATCGAATAAATAATTTTTTTTGATTCACTAGTATTTTTTTTGTAATTTTTAAAAGTTATTTTGGTTATATCAAATTCGTTTGTAATTTAATAATTTTAAGTCTCGCTTTAACAATAAACAAAACATTAATATTTAATTTGAGATAATTAAAATAAGATTTTCGAAAAATAATGTTGGGTGTGTTGTTTCAGTTTTTCAGTAAAATTGTTAAAATATTTCAAACGTATTATATTCCGAAAAAATTTAAATTTAGTTTTAAAATTTATTGTATATTTTAATTTTATTAATGGTTAGTTAAAATAACTATTTTTAGTTAGATTAAACTATTAATCTTTTTTTATCAAAAATACAAGCCATAAAAAGTGAAGAAAGATAATTCCTTCACTTTTTTATAGTTTCTATTTAGAAAATTAAATTATCTTTACCAAAACCCTAATGAAACAGCTTTATCAATAGGTAAACATGCTCCAATACCTAACCAAACAGCTGTAATAAAACCAACTATAAAAACTAAGCTGGCAATTGGACGACGAAACGGATTTTGAAATTTATTAACATTTTCAATAAATGGAACAGTTATTAATCCAGCTGGTACTGCTGCCATAGCTAATACACCTAATAATTTATTAGGTAATACACGTAATAAATTGAAAGTCGGGAAGAAATACCATTCAGGCAAAATTTCTAAAGGGGTATTAAATGGATCAGCAGGTTCACCTAATTGTGTAGGTGCCATAACCCCTAATCCAATACAACAAGCAAAAGTACCTAGAATACAAACTGGAAAAACATATAATAAATCATTTGGCCATGCGGGTTCACCATAATAATTATGGCCCATACCTTTCGCAAGTTTTGCTCTTAATTTAGGATCTGTTAGATCTGGTTTTTTAATTACTGACATAATGTTTCCTTATCAAAAAATTTAATCTTAGATTTCTAATTCGGATTAAAGAGGTCCCGAAATACCTTGTTTACGAATCATTAAAAAATGAGTTAACATTAAGACTGCTGCTGCTAATGGTAAGACAAATGTATGAGCACTATAGAAACGTGTTAGGGTATTTTGACCAACACTTTCTCCGCCTCTTAAAACTAATACTAATGGAGGTCCAATTACCGGAACTGCTGCAGGAACACCTGTTACAATTTTACATGCCCAGAATCCTACTTGATCCCATGGCAAAGAATAACCAGTTACACCAAATGATACGGTAACAACTGCTAGAATAACTCCTGTCACCCAAGTTAATTCTCTAGGTTTTTTAAATCCACCTGTTAAATAAACTCGAAATACATGTAATACCATCATCATTACCATCATACTAGCTGACCAACGATGAATTGAACGAATTAACCAACCAAAGTTGACACTCGTCATAATATATTCAACCGATGCAAATGCATCGACAACACTCGGTCGATAATAAAAAGTCATTGCAAATCCAGTAGCAACTTGTACCAGGAAACAGGTAAACACAATTCCACCAAAACAATAGAAAATATTAACGTGTGGGGGTACATACTTACTTGAAATATCGTCAGCAATAGCTTGTACTTCTAATCGTTCTTCAAACCAATCGTAAACTTTACCCATAAAAATTATTAAAAGATCGGGACACAGTTAAGCACATATTAAAAATCGAACTCTGAAAAAAAACAAGGCGAGAGTGGGATTCGAACCCACGGAATCCGTAAAGATTCATCTGATTTCAAATCAGACGCAATCGACCAACTCTGCCATCTCGCCTAAAGATTAGTATAGTAACTAATCTTAAATATAAATTAACTTTCATAGGAATTAATTCCACTAAATTTAATTGAAGCCGGATTTGGATTTTTACCAATTGAGAAATCCCGACTATTTACTGATGTTCGACCCGGGTTAACTTTCTCTGGAAAAACTCCATCTTTTGGATGTAAATACTGTACTTCACCACTCGGAAAGATTCGATAAATTTTGTAATCATTTATTTTAAAAGTTCTTAGTTGAGTTCCTAAAGCGAGACATTGTTCTTTTCGTGCTAAGTACAATAGATTATCGCCGTTACGCATAATAGCCGCGCCACCGGTAGGCATCTCAAAGATCTGTTCTTTACTACTGGTCCAAGTAATTGCATATTTTTCTTCAACTTCAGCTGCACGTAGCCAGCCACCTGTGCTTCCACCAAAAGTAGGAAATGGTGTTTGTAAATTTAATGTCATACGTAAAACCTTATTAATATTTAACGTTCATTATATAATTCTAATAAAAAAAATTTTTTTTTACGTTAATTTATAAAATTTTCTAGCGGAGAATGGATTTGAACCATTGACCTTCGGGTTATGAGCCCAACGAGCTACCAGGCTGCTCTACTCCGCGTTATTCAAAAATGAAGCAGTGCTTTTATAATCTTTATCCAAAAAGATCATAGCATTGTCTATTAATCAGTCTAATATTAAACTGGTTATTTATTTATAATAAATGTCTACTATTTTTAGTAGCTTCAATTTCTAGATCGGCTTTTTTACATTATGAATTAAAACATAAATTTAGCATTTATTTACATAAAAAGCCGATCTAAAAATATTAAGAGAAATATTTTACTTTAAGTAAATATATTTACCATATTCAATTTAATAGCGATTAAATAGTAAATAATAATCAAAATTAAAGTAAAATTATTTAAAAATTTTTCAGTTGAATTCGGGGACCCTAATAAATCACTTTTGGTTGCAAAACTGGTTAATCCTTGATTTCTTGGTACACGAGAAAAAATTATAAAAATCAAGAAAATACTCAATAACATCCAAATTAATTTTAAGATAAAGTTAAACATAAGTTTTTACTATAGTTATAGTTAACTTTTTTAATTTTATAATTTAATAATTTTTAATCATCTATTTCAAATACTTCATTAAAAACTTTCAATACTTTGTTTCCGGAGTCAATTGATTCTAATGGATCTTTTCTTAAACGATGACGTAGACACAAAGTAATGATTTTCGAAATATCTTCAACTGTTACTTTATCATGTCCATAATAAGCTGCATGAGCTTTTGCAGCCCGATTTGTTACAATATCACCACGTAAACCATCAACATCTAATTGACTACATACTTCTGATATTTTAACACGTAGGTTATAATCTATTTCAACCTTTGGTAACAATTTTTGAGCAGCAACAATCCGTTCTCGTAATTCTTGCTGTTGGGTTTCGTAATTTTCAATCCAAACCATAGGGGTTTGGTCAAATGATGTCCGTTCTTCAACAACTTTTACACGTAGCATTGGATCTTTGACAGTCCGAATTTCTGCATGCATACCAAATCTGTCAAGCAATTGTGGTCGTAGTTCTCCTTCTTCAGGGTTTCCAGAACCAACTAATACAAATCGAGCTGGATGACGAATAGAAATACCTTCCCGTTCAACTGTATTCCACCCAGATGCTGCAGAATCTAACAAAATATCAACTAAATGATCATCTAATAAATTTACCTCATCCACATAAAGTATTCCGCGATTTGCTTTAGCTAACAAACCAGGTTCAAAAGCTTTTACACCTTCGGTTAAAGCTTTTTCAATATCAATAGTTCCACAAACACGATCTTCTGTCGCACCCAATGGTAAATCTACCATGGGAATTTTAATAAACTCTGTCTCTAAAGGTTCATTATTTTGAATTGCAAGTTTAACTTCATTACCCATTAAATCTAAATCTGATTTATGTGAGTTAAATGGATCATCTTTTACTACTTCAATTTCCGGAAGTAAATCAGCTATCGCTCGAATTGTTGTTGATTTGCCTGTTCCACGATCACCCATGATCATGACTCCCCCAATTTTTGGATCAATCACATTTAATTGTAAAGCTAATTTCATTTCCTCTTGTCCTACAATGGCAGTAAAAGGAAAAACCGGCGAATTAAATTTTTTTAAATCTTGTGTTACCATAATTATTACTAAAATTAAATTTATAAATTTTTTATGAGAAAACAGATTATTGGTTGTTTCGAATATAATTTACAACCTTTCTAAAAATAACAATAATTTTTTACTGGTAAAGTGTTGAACCTAATCGAATTGCTAAAACACTTGCTACAAGAGCAATAAGTAATGCTGTATAAACTTGAGAGTCATAAATCATAATGTATTTCTATAGTGTATATAAATTTATAAACTTTTTTGATTCTAAGGAATAAATTGCTTTTTATTAAAGCAATTTGTTAATTATTTTAAAATCAGTTTAATTATAATTAATTGTTTTTTAATTTTACCAACTTGATTTTGTAACACCTGGTAGTAGACATTTATGGGCCATTTCACGTAAAACATGACGTGATAACCCAAAATCTCTATAAAAACCGCGAGGACGTCCTGTTTTCCAACATCGATTTCGAATTCGTATTTTTGCACTATTACGTGGTAACTTTTGTATTTTAGAATGAATTTCTAATCGTATTTTAAAATCTTCAGTTTGCTGATATTGTTTTAATAAGCTATTACGTTTTGGCGTATATTTATTACATAATTTGATACGCTTTTTTTCGCGTTCTATCATACTTTTTTTTGCCATAAAATTAACCTAATTTTTAAAAGCTTTTAATATTTCTTGAATTAACTCCAAATATAAATTAGCAGGAAATAAATCTACTATTAACTTTTTATATTTTAATTTTATTGTATATTTAGAGAGTTTATATAGCAATATATTTTGATTAATTATTCGTTTGCTAAAATTAGAGAATTAAATTTTGAAACATAAGGTGTATTCTTATCAGGTAAGACCGTATACGTACTCAGAAGTTCACGGAATTTATCGCCATCCATAGTTTCTACATCTAATAATCTTTCAACAATTAAATCAATAACTACTCGATTATCTAATATAATTTCGATTGCTTTTTTCTCGCAATAGTTTATAATTTTACAAACTTCATCATCAATTCGATCAGCAATATTTTCAGCATATTCGGAACCTGAAGACATATTTCCACCTAAGAAAACTTGTCCACTATTTTCATCTTCTAAAGCCATTGGGCCAATATTTGACATTCCAAAACGTGTAACCATTTGTCGTGCTAAATTTGTAACTTGTTGTAAATCATTACTAGCACCAGTTGTAACTTCTGGATCACCGAAAATAACTTGTTCAGCAGCACGGCCTGCAAGAGTAGTTATAATACGAGCTAATAATGCTGAACGTGATAGTAAACTTTGATCCTCTTCGGGTGTAAACCATGTTAAACCTTTAGCTGCACCACGTGGGGTTAATGTAATTTTTTCAACTTCATCATGTGATTTTAACACAGATCCTGCAATAGCATGTCCGACTTCATGGTATGCTATTAACCTTTTATTTTTAGTATCTTCCATCGGAGCTCCTGCAATACCACCAATTATTCGATCAGCAGCTTCATTTAGTTCATTTTTTGTAATACATGATTTTTTGTAACGTGTCGCCAAAATTGCTGCCTCATTTAATAAGTTGGCTAAATCAGCACCTGAAAATCCGGGTGTACGATTAGCTAATTGAACCAACGATACATCTTCGCCTAACGGTTTATTTCGTGCATGAACTTTCAAAATACCAACTCGTCCTAAACGGTCTGGTAAATTTACTGTTACCTGTCGATCAAACCGTCCAGGACGTAATAATGCCGCATCTAAAATATCCGCTCGATTTGTAGCTCCAACAACAATTACACCTTTATTCTCTTTAAAACCATCCATTTCCGTTAATAATTGATTAAGAGTTTGTTCACGCTCATCGTTTCCACCACCTACCCCAGCTCCACGTTCTCTTCCAACCGCATCAATTTCATCAATGAACACAATACATGGAGCATTTTCCGAGGCTTTTTTGAATAAATCTCTTACGCGAGCTGCTCCAATCCCAATAAACATTTCTACAAATTCTGAACCAGCTACACTAAAAAATGGCACGTCTGCTTCATTTGCGATAGCTTTTGCTAATAATGTTTTTCCTGTTCCTGGAGGGCCTACTAATAAGATACCCTTAGGTATTTTTGCTCCAACAATCGTGTATTTATCAGGTTCTTTTAAAAAAGAAACAATTTCTTCAAATTCAGTTTTTGCTTCATCAATTCCCGCAATGTCTTTAAAACTAACCCCGGTATCTGGTCGTCGTTCAAATCGTGCAGTAGACTTACCTAAATTCATTGGAGATTGCCCTGAACCACTACCAAAGTTCTCAGAATTTTGAAACAAATAAACTAAACCTACGATAAAAATCGTTGGTAAAATTATATTACTAGCAATAGTAACAAACAAGTTTTTTTGTTTAGCCGGATGGGCATCAAAATCAATATTATATTCTTTTAATTTTTGAATTAACTGTGAGGCTCCTACAGGTATTTCTACCCGAATAGTTTGAGGTCGATTACCTAATTCAGGGCTAGAGGCTTGAACAATAGCATTTCGACTATTATCATATAAATCAACTTGTTTAATCCATCCCATTTCTAAGTATTCTAGAAAACGACCATAGGTCATTCGTGAACTAACAATATTTTGATTTAATTGAGCGTTATTCTTTATATCGTCGGGACTATTTAATCCAATTAAATCAAATTTTTTTATACCTAAAACAATAGCGCCTGAAATAACTATACCTATAAATATGTTTTTAATTCTATAAAGTAAATTATTGTTCATTTCTATTTTAATTAATATTACGTAAATTTAAAATTTTCTACTAAATTTATTCTTGTATAAATTGTAACATAATTGATTATCTAAAAACAACATGATTTTAAAAATTTTTGTTACTGATAAAATTCTTTGAGAACCTATTAAAATTTTATTGCAACAAATACTGAAAAATAGTATATACTAAAATTAAAATAAAATAAATCAAAAATTTATGATTAGTCGTGGTTCAAAAGTTCGAATTCTTAGAAAAGAATCATATTGGTTTAATCAAATAGGGACAATTGCTACAATTGATCAAAGTGGAATTCGTTATCCTGCAGTTGTTCGATTTGATAATGTTAATTATAGTGGAACAAATACAAATAATTTTGCACTTGACGAATTGGTTGAAGTCAAAGATTCAAAAACGGAATAAAAATCTTAATATAAGCGCTGAATTTTGAAAAAGTAGTGCATTTTGTCATAAAATTGCTCTACTTTTCTTTTTATGCTATTATTTTTTAATTTAATTTTTTTCTATATATTTTGTAAATATATCTGTACCTGCAATATTATGATAAATCTTCCACAGATAGGAAAAACTGCTCCAAATTTTTTAACAGTTGGTGTTTATAAAAAACGAGTAGGTAAGATTAGATTATCAGATTATCGTGGTAAAAAATATGTTCTTCTTATCTTTTATCCAGCGAATTTTACATCCGTTCCACCAACTGAATTATTAACATTAAGTGATCGTATTTCCGAATTTAAAAAACTATCAACACAAATATTAGCTATTTCTGTAGATAGTCCATTTTCTCATTTACAATATTTATCGGCTAATCGTACAGAAGGAGGATTGAAAAATCTAAAATTTCCTTTAGTTTCTGATTTATCGCAAACTATTACTAATAATTATCAATTATTAACTGATGAAGGACTAGCTTTACCAGGTTTATTCATTATTGACAAAGAAGGTGTAATTCAATACTATGCTGTTAATAGTTTATTATGTGGTAGAAATGTAAATGAAATACTTCGTATTTTAGAATCTATTCAATACATAAAAGAAAATCCTGGTCAGGCATGCCCTGTTAATTGGAGTCATAATGATCAAGTTTTATATTCACATCCTTTAAAGTCAAAAATGTATTTCAAAAATTTATATTCTTCGAAAAAAAGTTAAAACTTTATGCCTAAATTAAAAACTCGAAAGTCTGCTTTAAAGCGTTATCAAAAAACGAGTACTGGTAAATTTTTACGTCGTCATGCTTATAAAGGTCATCTTTTGATGAAAAAATCAAAAACTCAAAAACGAAAATTATCTCAAATAATTTGTGTTAGTACTAATGATAGTAAACCTATTAAACTTATGTTACCTTATTCGAAATAAAAATGGTCAGAGTTAAGCGAGGAAATATAGCTCGTAAACGTCGCAAAAAAATTTTGCAACTTGCGAAAGGGTATCGGGGAGCCCATTCTCGACTTTTTAGAGTAGCAAATCAACAAGTAATAAAAGCTTTGCGATATTCTTATGTCGGTAGAAAACAAAAAAAACGTATTTTTCGAAAACTTTGGATTATTCGTATAAACGCAGCTTCAAGATTGAATGGTTTATCATATAGTCGTTTAATTCATAATTTTAAAAAGGCAAATATTCGGTTAAACCGAAAAATGTTATCGCAAATAGCATTATTAGATACGGCAACGTTTAATCAATTAGTTATGATTTCAAATCGGTAAAATTTATTTTTTTCGTTGCAAGATACGAAAAACGTACTAAATCTTGTTTTATTTTACTAGTTCTGACA